>ERZ1740052.86-NODE-86-length-30585-cov-4.918637_pt1 | contig 30585 bp, 26 predicted proteins | sample MGYA00581750_ERZ1740052 | MGnify/ENA primary metagenome ERZ1740052 (study PRJEB43018, sample SAMN04849743) | marine metagenome | isolation source: floating plastic debris | place: Pacific Ocean | collected 2008-08-30 | study: EMG produced TPA metagenomics assembly...
AGGTGACCTTGCAATTATTGATGTGGTCGTGGTGCCCGGCGGGTTTAGCTATGGGGACTATTTACGCTGTGGTGCGATCGCCCAATTCTCCCCTGCTATGCGTGCCACCGTAGAGCATGCCAACCAGGGCAAGCTGGTGATGGGCATTTGCAATGGCTTCCAGGTACTGACAGAGATGGGCTTGCTACCGGGCGCACTGGTTCGCAATCGGGATTTGCACTTTGTGTGCGATCGCATCCCTATGAGCGTAGAACGCGCCGACCTCCCTTGGACCCAGGGCTATAGCAAGGGCCAAGTCATCACCCTGCCTATCGCCCACGGTGAAGGTTGCTACTTTGCCGAGCCAGACACCATCAAATCACTAGAAGATAACCATCAAATCCTCTTCCGTTACTGCGATGCGAATGGACAGGCCACCGAAGCGGCTAACCCTAACGGCTCACTTAACAACATTGCAGGCATCTGCAATGCGAAGGGTAACGTGCTGGGCATGATGCCTCACCCTGAGCGTGCGTCGGATAAAGCGATTGGCAGCACGGATGGACTAGCTCTATTTGAAGGACTGCTACAAGTTGCTTTAGTTCATGCACAATAAGACAGGCCCGAAAAAAGTTAGGTACTCTTAATCTCAAAGCAACCGTTTCAATCATGAAAGTTAGCTCGGTCAAACTCAAATACTTCAAGAGATTTCGAGACTTGCCTGACCTTGACTTCACAGATTCAGAAACAGGCTTAGCCAAAGACCTTATTGTGTTAGTTGGAATGAATGGTGCTGGAAAAACCAGCATTCTACAGTCAATCGCCGCGACATTGGGAATGGCGACTGGACGACTGCAAAACCTAACAGAGTTAGAGTGGGCCGGATTTAACTACGAGCTGATAGGACAAAACTGGGGAAGATTTGAGCCAGAAATCAGCATGCAAATGCAGTTCTCTGAACCAGAGCTTCAGTCCATTCAAGAATTTTGGCAGAAATTAAACGGGCCAAGTCGCAATTGGCAACTTCCCGCTCAAGAAAACTTAGTCACGCTACAGTGGCGCAATAAACAAGTTCAGGCAGATACAGCAGCCGAGCTATTTCAGTTCAGAGGACGGGAGTATGCAAAACAGCTGCTCAAAACAGAAGGGTTTCAAGTCTTTCAACGAGTGGGTACGGTCCTTTGGTATACCGAGCAAAGAACATCTACTAGCCTAACGACCGAGGAATACACTCGAACGGTAGAGATTACGGACAATGTCCTGCGCGATCGCCTCTCAAAATGGCGACAGTTCCATCAGGATATTGAGAATGGCAGAATCCGCCAGTTGCGTCCCGGGCAGAAGGATCTTTACGCTGAGATAGAGAAAGCCTACAGAGCAGTCTTTCCCCATCGTCAGTTCGAAGGGCCCGTTCCTAGAGAGGGAATAGATGATATCCTCAGCGAGCCTTGGTTTTACCTATACGACGGCAAGAATCAGTACGAAATTTCTGAAATGTCTGGAGGAGAGCGAGCTATATTCCCAATGCTGATGGACTTCGCCAGCTGGAATATATATAATTCAGTGATTTTGATCGACGAAATTGAACTACATTTACATCCGCCGATGCAACAAGCCTTACTCAGAGCTCTACCTAAGCTAGGCGGCAATAACCAATTCATCATTACAACTCACTCTGACTACATAGAAGAACTTGTGCCTGAAGCGCACATTATCCGAGTGGGTGTGTAGCTATGAGCGTTGTGAGTGGCAGAAAAGTTGTTTTCTGTGAAGGAAAGCGAGCGAGCTTAGACTATCAGTTGCTCAATGGAGTCATAGCCGAAGGTACAGGCGATGAAGTAACTATTGTTCCTTCTGGTAGCAAGTTTACATTTTCAGTCTTTGCGCAAGGCTATTTCTCACCTAATGATGTTGCCGATCAGCGATATCTTGTTTTTAGAGATCGAGACTTTGATCTCAACCCCACGTCCGAGGTGAAACTACTTCCTCTCCGTCCTGAACTAAGCAGCAATAGTGTTTTTTTAACTCACCGCGCCTGTGTAGAAAACTACTTGCTTGCTCCTATGCTAATTCATGCGTACTGGCAGGAAAAATGCAAGGAGAAGCGAGAAAACCCGGTATCTAGATGGGGCCATAAGGCCTCTCCGGGTGTAGAACAACTCAATCAGTGGATTGAGTCTAGCGCTAATGAATTGAAACACTATCAAGCGGTACGTTGGGCCTTAGGTGACTTGATCCAAGCAAGCAGTAGCCGACAGCAGTTGAAAACGACTTGGACTGGCGGCAGCGGAAAATTGCCTAGAATGTTGGATTCAATATCTTGTAGAAACGAAGCTGCTGTAATGGTTGATAGCTTCAGGCAAGCTGTCTCTACCGTCACACTGGAATCCTTTAACGAAAGTCTTGAAAAATATGAAACGCTCTTTGCCCAAGAGCGTTTTTGGACAGAGAGACAGTATCTCATTTGGTTTCACGGAAAAGACTTACAGAAAGAAATGCAAAAACAGGAACCCAGCTACATCTCGCTAGCGAATTACTTCATGTGGGCTGCTAATGAGATAGATATTACTCAGCACTCAGATCTGATAGAGCTAAGGGAAAGAATAAAGCAGCTGTAGCTGAGAAACAGGGAAATCTTTAGTTCACCTGCAGGCGGCGTGTTACCACCGTTAGCCCGTCTTCACGAACGAGTAGTGCCGACACCCAGCGGCTATCGGGTGATGGCGGGGCTTCCCCAATTTTGAACAGGCCGCCTGCAGACAGCAGCTCTAGCTCTATGGGGCGACCGGTGAAAAAGTCTGTGGCGGTGGTGCCTTCTTCTACTGCTGCGCCCAGTAGGTAGCGGTTGCCCAGGGGCTCGACTACGATGGCGGCGAAGTCGTACTGCTCGCCAGGATTGACCTGCTCAGCCAAAATTACTGACACCGTGGGCGGCTGTTCGCCAGTGCTCACTTGATTGCGTTCGGAGAGGGTGGCTTGAGAGACGATTTTGCCGTCTTTAAAGGTTTGCCGTGAGCGAATGACTGATTCGAGCACCATGGGCTGGCCGTTTACCCGCTGAGTGCCGTCGATGTAGGTGACTGTTTCAGCGATGAATCCACCAGAAGTCGGCTCCCAGGATTGAAGTTCTACCCGGTAGGTAAGGCTGTCGTAGCGGCTCCACAGTGTCGTGAGTGCGGCTTCTAGGGTTTCGTAGGTAAAGCCGTCTTCGTTGGTAATGGTGGGGCTGTAGCCCGCCATGGCGGCGGCGACGTCGCCAGTGGACGCGGCGGTTTCTATGTTGGCGATCGCAGCTGTTAAGTCCGCAGGTGCCGTTTCAGGCGAAGCTGCTTTTACACTGAGCGTACTACTGAGTCCACCGCCAAAGCTGAGGGCCAATCCGCAGAGCGCCGCAGAAGCGAACTTTTGTACTCTGGGGCTGGTTTGTAGCCAGTTTTGTAGCCAAGGTTGGCGATGGAACATAGGGTTTTACGTCCTTTTTAGTGGAGTAGCGTGAGTGACAGCTTTTCAGTGTGTGGGCGAGTTGCAGATAGTAAAACTGATTTTGTGCCCGATTTTGCCCCTGATTTATTAGGGGTGTTTCCCATGATAAATCAAGAGCGTTTATTGCAATTCGTTGGCAGATAGTAGCTTAAACCAAGGTAACCTGAAACTTGTATAAATACGGCACTTGCACACCTCCATCAATATTTCAAAGGAGCAGTTTATCTACTATGGCTATGGCTGAGCGTTTACCGTCACCGTCAGTATCACCACTAGAGAGTGCTACTAAGGCAAAGCTCCTCGTTGCCGCGAGTGGTACAGGTGGGCACTTGTTTCCTGCGATCGCAACCGCACAGCAGCTACAAAACGACTACGCCATCGAATGGCTCGGTGTTCCTGACCGCTTAGAAACCGAGCTTGTGCCAGAATCTTATCCTCTTCATACGGTAAAGATGGGCGGCGTTCAGGGTGGTTTTGGCCTAAGTACGCTTAAGCTCGCTGCCAAATTCGCCAAATCCACTGCTCAAGTGCGCCGTTTGCTTAAACGAGGCAATTTTCAGGGTGTGTTTACGACAGGTGGATATATTGCGGCCCCGGCTATTATTGCGGCGCGATCACTCGGTTTGCCGGCTATTTTGCATGAGTCGAATGCGCTGCCGGGGAAGGTGACTCGCTGGCTGAGCCCTTGGTGTACGACGGTGGCGCTAGGCTTTCCTGAAGCCGTGCAGCATTTGCCAAAGGCAGAGACGGTGGTGGTGGGGACGCCTGTGCGATCGCAATTTCTCCAGGCCACAGAGAATGCAATCGGCCTCACCGACATCGAGATTCCCTCAGATGTGCCACTCATCGTTGTCGTGGGTGGTAGCCAAGGCGCAGTCGCCGTTAACCAAATGGTCCGCGCCGCCGCGCCGCGATGGCTAGAGGCGGGTAAATGGATCGTTCACATTACCGGCACCAATGATCCTGACGCCGATAGCTTCAGCCATCCTCACTACATTCATCGACCTTTTTATAGCGACATGGCGGCGCTCTTTTCGAGGGCAGATTTGGCTGTGAGCAGAGCCGGTGCTGGCACTTTGATCGAGCTGGCTATTACCGGTACCCCATCTATCCTTATTCCCTATCCCTTTGCGGCTGAAGACCACCAAACCTACAATGCCAGAGCCTTTGATGATGCGGGCGCGGGGCAGATGCATCCGCAATCTGAACTCTCTGGTGAAATTTTAGAAACCCTGGTCTCCTATCTATTTAGCGACCCACAAAAACTGTCGGCAATGTCGGTCGCGGCAAGACGACTCTCCACCACAGACAGCGCCGCTAAAATGGCTGATTTGATTGGTCTACAAGTCAGTTAAAAAGAACATCGCTGACGAGCCGATTCAGATTTTTGGGCTAGCGATGACGTTTCGCCGATTAGGGGCTCACGGTAGAGCCTTTCAAACTCACGATTAAAGTGTGCCGCGACTGTTGGATTTTGGATCACCAGCAGGGTTTCGTCATTGTTGGTATTGGCCGCGTGGCTCCAGTTTTGTGACCCTACGATTACGGTTTGTTCGTCAATGACTGCGAACTTGTGGTGCAGCTTGTCACCGATGGGTAGCTTGGGCATTCCTACCGATTCAATCGGCTGGCTCCAGAGGTTGTTGCCGTCTTCTACATTGCAGCGCTGATCGGCAATGGCCACACCTAGCATGTCGAGCGCCTCGCTGTAGCTGCGGTAGGCAAATCCAGGATCTATCAGCGCTCTGATTTCTGTTCCTTGCTGAGACTGACGCTGTAATTGATCTGCAATTGGCTGTTCAGAGAACACAAACAGTGCGAGGTCTATCTGACGGGTTGATTGTTGGAGCGTTCGGCCAATCAGACCATTTACGCTTTGCTCCCAAGGCATACTGGGTGACACAGGCGAGAATTGTAGGGTTACTGTGCTGGTTGGGAGGGTAAGCGATTGGGCTGGGAGCGGTGACTTTTGGAGCCCAAACTGACTGTCTGACTGTGCGCCGGGGCCGTCGCCCCACATGCGGTTGAATTCTTGTAAGAATGACTGTGCGATCGCCTCGTTATCAATCTTCAACAGCACATTGGCATTACCTCGACTCTGTGCGGTATCTGCATCACCGTGAATGCCTGAATACGTGAAATTGGCCGAACCCGTCACTACCTGCCGACCGTCAATCACCACAAACTTGTGATGCATTAGTCCGCTGCCCTTAGAGCCGTCGGCAGTATCGTCAATTCGAGCGATTTTCGCTTGGTCCAGGTGTTGCAATGCTTTTACCTGTGAAGCGTCGGCATAGTCATTCTCTAAAACGAGACGCACCTGCACGCCTCGCTGTTGGCTACTCACCAGGGCTTCGGTGATGCCAAGTAAGTTCAGCTCTTGGATGGCGATATCTACTGTGGCAGTTGCCTGCGCGATACTGTCGATGACTACCCGCTCAAGGTTGTCTCCATAGCGAGTGATTTGTCGATAGGGTTCGGTGTATACGTTCGCTTCCGATTGATTGAAAAACGCTTGAATTGTTGGATCTTGAGGGAGCGGTGGCACAAGCGGTTTCAAACTTACTTGGGAAGAACTATTGTGAACTCGCCATAGTCCACTGCCCAACATGAGCAGTAGGCCCAGAGAGCAGGGCGCGAGCCAGCGACGATGAGAAGCGGAAAAACTCACAGTGTTAGAGGCGAAAATCTGCCAAAAGCCTTCGTAAAGACTTCGGTGAGGAAGACTTTGCAAAGTTCTATCAAGTTTAGTTATCCCGCTTGATGAGAAGCGTCACCTTGCGAAGCGTCAACGCAGGCTAGCAAAGCTTTGGCAAAACCGTATAATCAGGGGATGATTTGTCAGTTGACGCCCTTATGCTCTCGCCCGAACAGTTTTTGATCGCGACCGGATACTTTGCCATTGGCACCCTACTCTTTGGGGCGATGACGGCGCTGGCATTTGTATTGAAATGGGGCATCCGCTTTCGCCTCGTCGGCGCGACGGGATTTATGGGGGTGCTTACCGCTGGTATGTTTGGTCTGAGCTTTGAGCCATTGACGCAAACCAGTATTCCAGGCGCTATTCCTTACACCACTGTGTTTGACTCTGGCGCGTCACAAATTGTGATTGCGGTGCCGAATGAAATTACTCGAACTGAGCTAGAAGCCACGCTACAGCAGGCCGCGAGTAACTTGCTCAAGCCCAGTCGGATTGGAGGCATGGGGCAGGCGGTGCCTACGATTCGCGCGAGGGCGATCGCACATACCAATGGCACCTCCGAACTGCTATATGTTGGCAAAGTCACCCCTAGCCAGAACAAAAGCAAAGAAGCTACCGTCGAAGAAAAAGCTCCTGTTGTAGAAATTTATGCCGATCAATTAGCTAAAGCCAACAGCGCCGCAGGCTAATCGCTAATTCCAATAAATTCAATGGTAGATTCCGGTGTGTAACCTAGGGATAGCCGTTCTCCCCACAGCAGCGAGTACCTGCGTCATAATCTACCTCATACACTCGCCCGTTGTGCCTCCTTCTATTTAGTTAAGACATTTAGCAAGACACTTATCAGGAGATGTTCTTATGGCCGTATCGACCTTTCCGATTTTGAATATTGCGCCCGCTCAGGTTGTTCGGGGAAACACTGTGCTGGCGACCAGTGGCAGGCTGTTTGCTCGCCTAGGTCAAAGGCCACTGCTGATTGGCGGCGATCGCACCCTAAAAAAATCCCTTCCCTTCTTCAAAAGCGCACTAGATTCTCTTGACACCGCTACCGCCACATATCAAAAGGACTGCAGCGAGCCTGCTCTAGCCGCCCTCCACAAAGCCGCTGAAAAACACCAGGCTGACTGCATCATTGGTATTGGCGGCGGCAAAGCTCTCGATACTGCCAAGCTCATCGCTCATCAGAGACAGCTCCCTATTGCCACAGTGCCAACTTCTGCCGCTACCTGCGCCGGCTGGACGGCTCTGTCAAATGTGTATTCTCCTGAGGGCGCTTTCCTTTACGACGTTGGGCTGACGCAGTGCCCTGAAATGATTGTGCTCGACTACGACTTGGTCGCGACTGCGCCGCAGCGGACTTTGGTCGCTGGCATTGGAGATGCGATCGCCAAATGGTATGAAGCTTCTGTCAGCAGCGGTCACTCCGCGCATACTCTCGTTATCGGTGCGGTGCAGCAGGCCAGAGTCCTCCGCGATATTCTTTTTCAAAAGTCTGTGAGTGCCCTGCAAAACCCTGGTAGTGATGACTGGAAAGAAGTGGTTGATGCTGCCGTCCTGATGGCGGGTGTGATTGGAGGCATGGGCGGCGCTCAGTGCCGTACTGTCGCAGCGCACGCGGTGCACAACGGCCTGACTCATGTTGCCGCTCATGGCACCCTGCACGGCGAAAAAGTGGCGTACGGCATTTTGGTGCAGCTTCGCCTAGAAGAAATGGGACCAGGCAATGCGCTGGCGACTACGGCTCGGCAGCAGCTGTTGCAGTTTTATAGGGAGCTAGGATTACCCACTTCCCTCGCTGATATGGGAATGGATCAACTGACCGTCGCGCAGTTGCAGCAGGCGGCGACTATTGCCTGCCGTGAAGGCTCAGATATTCACCATCTGCCGTTTCCTGTGCAGCCGGACCAAGTGATGGCGGCGATGGTTTCTACGACGGCAGCGACGAGTCGAAGCCAGGTGCCAGCGGCGCGGCAGCTTGCACCTGCGATCGCGCAGAAGCAAGCCGTCAAATAATCCAATTTGGCGATGGATGAATGAGCCTGCAAACCCGTTTAATTCTAAACACTAGCCGCCGCTGTCAGTGACTCCGTCGTCATAGGCTCACCCAAAGACTGAGCCTTCGTCGATAGCAGCGTTTCTAGGTGCGATCGCAATCTCTCCCCTTGCTTTGGATCCGCAATATAAATCTGTCCACCTTGCTTTCTAAACAGCGGCAGCTCAGAAAGGGCCTTGTAGGTCTCGATATCTGACGATTGCGCGCTGATAAGCGGTCTGTCTCCGGAGGTCGGTACCAACCCTGGTGGTAGATGCCCTTCAATCAAGGCCAACACATGTGCCTGGCAGGCTTGGGCATTGATGCCCCGCTGCTCTAGCAGGTGCAAAATGCCGCCCGCCGGTAGAGGCTGCTCGGGCAAAATGCGTAGCAGCTCTAGCAGGAGGAAGTAGTCGTTGTACTGGTGGCGGTTGCTGTCTAGCACTTTGGGATATTGGCACAGGTTGGCCAGGCCATAGGCCACACGGCTACAGCTGTTGGAATATTCGCCGCTGTAGGTGTCTTGGATGATGGTGGCATTGGGGAACTTCTGGCGCAGCCAGCGGGCGATCGCACCCAAAGACGCTGATCCTCCGGTACACACCACCTGCTTTATATTTTGCGCGGCTAAGTCCTTTTTGCTGAGCAGTGCATTTACCTGGCGATTGACGCGCTGAATGTAGGGTAGAAAGACTTTTGTTTCGAGGTCTTGGCGGGTGACGATCCAGGTGCTGTTGCCCAGCTCTACTTCTACTTCTTCCTCTTCCTGAAGCGCTACTTTTAGCTCACGCGCGGCCAGTACTACCTCACGGCCCAGTGGCGAATTGTTCAGCCGCTGCCGTAGTCGGTGACGCACCACCCGGTCAGCTTCACCAGGCTGAGGTAGGGGAATCTCATCGAGCCCTAAGCTAGCCCAGTTGCCAGTGCCCGCGCTGTCTTGAGGTTCGTCATCAGTTCCCTGCGTCTGCAAAGGCAAGTGCAGCAGCTGGCAAATAATATCTTGATCGCTGCCGTCGCCCGCGTAGGTGTAGCCGCGCATTGCAAAGTCTTGGTAGCTTAGCTGCTCTAGCTCATCGGGCAAATTGGCGACTGCTGTTTCGGTGAGTACGGCCCCGGCGCTGATGACGACTGTGCCGCCCGACCAGTTGCAGTTATAAAGGCCTGGCTGCTGATTTTCGGGGATGTCGTTGGCGACTTTGGGCGCGGGCAGAGCAGAGAGTAACGCTGCGATCGCTTCTTCTACAAAAAACACCTGTTCAGGCGATGACACCAGCCCCGCAGATAGCACCGCTTCGCGCAGATTAAAGCTGTAGGTATCTGGCCAGTTGGTTGGGTAGCCCACAACGACGCCCTTAAGATCGGCCAGTGCCCGGCGCAGTGCGTTGCGAGTAATCCCCACTGCCTGGCAGCTCATCTGCTCTGAGTTCAGCGTCTTTAAAAGGTCAACAATAGATGACTGTAAGCTTGTGAGCGGCAGCGCCACATGGTCGGCCCACTGCATCCAGGGGGCATTCGCTGCATTATCTGGAATGCCCGCTTTTACCATGAGCTTAAGGTTGCGCAGCAGCGGTGCCGACTGCTGCAGCGCCACTGGCCCGACCTGTCCGAGCTGATAGCCATCAGATGGCTGAGCCCGTAGCTGTACGACTGTTGGCAACCGGAATCGGTTGGCTTCGCTATCACCTTCTACATTCCAGCACAACGGATATACCTGCTCGCCACGCTGGTTGATGAGCACCGCCGATAGGCCCGTTGCTCCAAAATCAATGCCTAAGAACCAGTCAGCAGGTTCACCACCGGTCGGGTCGTCATCGCCTTCATCGTTCGTAGGCCCCTGATTATAAGGGGCATCAGATATATCGACAGGCGCATCCGCTTGGTCGGCTGGCGTTGCTACAGCCTGATCGACAGGTTCACTCTCAACAGAACTCGTGGCAGCTGCTTGGGAGAGCCCGCCTGCTGCTACAGCTGCCGCGCCTACAGCGCCTGCTATGCCAGCAGCGTTTGGCAATTCTGGAATGGGCGCGACATCGCCTTCAGTCGGTGATCTCTCGGGGGCCGGTTCGGTTGCTGGCGTGTCAGCTGTCGGTGATGCCGTTTGGAAGAAGTCCAAATCATCGTCAAAATCTACGGGAGGTAGCTCTGTTACCGTTTTGTTTTCTACCGTGTTCGCTGGCAGCTCAGTGTTAGCTGCGTCGTCATTAATCAGGTCTTCTAGATCATCAAATGTAGAGCTGTCTTCTGTAGAACTGTCTTCTGTAGAGCTGTCTTCTGTAGAACTGTCTTCCGATCTGACCTCTGTATTCCCTTCGCTCTCTAGCTCTGTGAGCGATGCTTCTAGCGCCTCAGTCGGTGGAAACTGAGTGATGTCTGTCGTCGGTTGTGTGGAGATAGCAGCCGCAATAGGTATTTCATCTGGTTGGGGAGCATCTGGTGGAAACTGCGGCGCTGTTGAAGCTGATTGATCTGAAGTCGGCTCTGAAACCGATTGCGCTGTCTCTGAAACTGGGGTTTGCTCTGAATCGCGAGCAGTTGATGGATCTACATCACTATCGGGCAGGTCAGGAATAGAAGCAGATTCTGGGGGTGTTGCTGCGTCACCAAGGACTGATAACGGTGGCAAATCAGCATCGAAAACCACAGACTCTTCTAGGTCGGAAGTAAGCTCATCCAAATCACCATCAACCGTTTCTATTGCTGTGCGCTCAGCTTCCTCATTGGCCGCTGCGATGACGGCTATCAAGTCGTCTGCAAGGACGGCGTCAATGTCCTCGTCTGCCATCAGGTTAGAGGTGACGGTTTGGTCTTGGGGCTGCTTGCTATCCTGTTCGTCGCTAGGCAACTCAGCAAGCGGATCATCCTCTGGCGGGTCAGGGACAAATGCTGATTCAAGCTTTTCCTCGTTAGTATCTCCAGCGGTATCTTCTGGTGTTTCGTCGGCCTCCGGTTCAGATGCGACGCTGGGCTCGCCGCGAGTAGCTGTCTCGGCATCAGAAGATTCAGCACTAGAAGATTCAGCATTAGAAGATTCAGCCGTATCGCTATCCTCATCGATATCGCTGTCGTTGAAGCTTAAGTCTGGCAGTATGGCAGATAGTGTGGGTTCTGGGGCGACATTTTCATCGGCATCGCCACGGGTATCGTTTTCAACACTTACATCAGCATTTGCGTCAGCATTTGCCTCAATATCTGCATTTTGCGCAACAATCTCAGAATCTACAACTAAGTCGTCAAAGGTTAGGTCTGCAAGGAAAGCGGCATTGGCGGTCGGTGTTACCTTTTCTTCGATGTCTAAATCGACCTCCTGCGCGGCAACCTGCGCATCGGCAACCGCTGAATCGATCATCAGGTCATCTCTAGAGAGTGACGGATCGTCTTCTGTGCGGTCGATATCTAGCTTTAGCAAATCCAAATCAATGGTGCCGTCTTCGCGAATGAAGTCTTCGGCGGAGCTATCGATTGCATCGTCGGTGCCTTCTGCAATTAGCTGCTCTGCAAGCTGTGCTGTGTTGTCTACAGGTGCCTCTGGAAATACTGCTGGGACGACAGAAGGTGCTTCTGGCACTACTTCTGGGGTCGCAGGGGGTGTTGTGTCTGCATTTGTCTGTGTCTGAGAACTGTCAGATGGGGAAACAGCTGCTGACCTTATCTGCTCTGCGACTACAACATCAGCTGCCGTGTTGCTGGTCGCTGGCAAAATTTCAGCTGGCAAAATTTCATTAAGCGAGGAGACCGTATCGGCGGTGGGTTCAACAGAGAAATCGGTCGCGTCCGCTAGAGTATTGACTGAGCCTGGGTAAAACGCGGGTTCGGGGGGCGTCGTTTGACCGAGCTGCTGGGTGAGATGGTCGACAAGCGATCGCACAATCACTTCGCCCTGCCGACCTAGGCTGTGCATGTTGTCGATGCCTTCGTTCAGCGAAATTTGGTAGCTGTCAATGTTGGTTTGCAGCGTTTCAAACATGCGCTGCAAAGTGGAGTCGATATTGGCCAGCAGCTGGTCAGAACGCGACTGAAGCTGGCGCATTTCCTCTATTTGCTCTGTGGATTGACCGGTGGGCTTTAGCTCCAAAATTTCGATTTCTGTCGCCGCTGTGAGCTTGGCCATTGTTGCCGAATGCTCAGTCTCTAGCTGGCTAAGCGTATCGGTTACCTGCACCGACAAGTTTTCTTGAATCCGCGCCATCAGCACCTGTAAAAACTGATTGAGCTGATCTTCGTCAATTGCCTGAGACCCGCTCTGAGAGGTGGCCTCGGAGGCTACAACGGGCATACTTTCTGCTTGAATGCGGGCTAGCTGTGCCTCTTGTGTGTCCAGCTTGGCCTGATTGCGCTGCTCGGCGAGGGTTTTCACCTCTGCATTGAGGCGATCGCGTTCCTCACGCAGGCTGTCCATTTCCAAGCGCAGCGGCTCTAGCGCGCTTGACTTCAAAAACTTCATTTCGGTCAGCAGTGCTTGCAGCACATTGTCGGCTGACGCATTGGACGCAGGCGCACTGACCACTGGCGTTGCAGGCTGAGCCGCGATTTGGCCCGTACTTGGGTCTACTGGCCCCCAGCCCCCCGGCGCGTCAAACGACTGCTGCAAAGACATCAGATAGGCCTGCGCTCTGGCTAAGGCTTCGCGCTGTGGTTCAGTGTCACTGGTCTTGACCCAGGGCGTTTTTGGCCGCTCTTTGCCGAGTGCCCGCTCAATGTCAGCGATGAGTGATTGAATCTGATCCTTTTGGGAAGTCGCCATGGATGCCTACAGTGAGTCAAAAATGAATGAGTCAAAAATGATGATTGTGTGGCCTGCGTTTTGTGGCCTGCGTTTCGTTTTGAGTGCCTTACTTTGTTCTAACGCTCTATTTCTAATGCCCTAGCTCTATTTCTAATGCCCTATAAGTAATGCTTTACGGGGTCAGGATGCAGATGACATCCTACAAAATATCAACGATATTCGCACATCGCACTTTGTCTCTGTACCCATAACCACCGCAAAACTAACACCCTCATACTTCTATACTATTTATTGCAGTCGGGGTAAGTCGGGCCGCACAGCGCAAAAGTAGACAAAAGCAAGTGCACAAAGTTTAAGCTAGCAGCGTGAAAATGCACAGCCCAAACCAAGTAATTTTGTGACGAAACCTACTAGATATGCTAAGAAACCCTTAGCACTGGGCTGTGGTAAGCGTGGCTCTTGGCCAAATTGCTAGGCGGTCGAGTCCGTATAGGTGCATCAGTTAAGTACGTTAGAGTAATGACGCACCGAACTCTCCAAAAGAGGCCAATCAAAGTAGTGCTGCCGACATTTGGGTGCTAAAGTTAGCGTGCTCTGTAGCTACGTTTGCCCTCTTCTTGCCGATGACAGCGACTTTGATGGTGGCAGCGACACAAAGACAGCAAAGACCGTAGAAAATATCGTCCGGTAATCACTCCAGCATTTACTTGTTGCCAATGGAAGCACGCTCACTCGATACGAACGAACTCATCCGGATGACTCCGTTTTTTGCGGAGCTGAGCCCAGAGGCTGCCAAGCAAGCCGCTGCTCAGGTTGTAACGCGCCGCCATCCTGCGAATCAGGTGATTTTGCTAGAAAATGACTGGGGCAACTCGGTGTATTTCATCTTGGAAGGCTGGGTCAAAATTCGCACCTACAACCTGGATGGCAAAGAGGTCACGCTCAATATTTTAGGGAAGGGTGAAATCTTCGGGGAGATGTCTTCGCTAGAAGAGATTCCGCGCTCTACAGATGTGATTACGCTTGTACCGACTATTATTGGCAACATGCCAGCTCAGCACTTTGTAAAGCTGCTAAACACTGAGCCGTTGGCGGGGCTGTACTTAGCGAGGCTTATGGCTAAGCGGCTGCGTCAGGTCAACCGCAGGCTCCGATTGCGTGAGTCGGACAGTCAGTCACGGGTGGCCGATATTTTGCTGTTTTTGGCAGATGGTCAGGGTAAGGCCGCAGGCCAGGGGATGGAGATTCCTAACTTGCCCCATCGCGAGCTGAGCGGACTGAGTGGCCTAGCGAGAGAAACGGTCACGAGGGTGCTGAGCAAGCTGGAAAAGAAGGGTTTGATTGCACGCGATCGCGACATCCTCAAAATCATTGACGTAGAAGCCTTGGAAAACCTGCTGGTATAGCAGTTCCTCGCCCATGACCCCACCTTCTTCTCCCGCTCCAGGTAAGCCGCCAGCCGAAGACGACGCGCCCTGGATTTCTGACGATCTTATTCCTGACTCGCTAGAACCCGGCGAACTGTCGCCCACCATCGCTCGCCCTGATGCAGATAGCAGCCAGCTGCCCAAGCAGCACTCTGCCGAGCTGTTTCCTGTCCCACCGGCTGGCGAGCTAGCAGCTCAGCCGTCGGTTGAGGCCTCTGCCACGCAGTCGTCGACTGCCGATAGCAGCCAGGCTCACCGCTCAGCTGTTGGACCTTTGCCGCTGGTTGAAACTGCATTTTTGGCCAGTGCGGCCAGCCTGATGTGGCTAATCAATACCTACTTTCCGCCAGGCCCTTTGCTGCGCATTTTGTTTCCGCTGCCGATTGCTTTGGTGTACCTACGCTGGGATGTACGGGCGGCGTGGATGGCGGCGACGGTGTCGGGGCTTTTGCTGACGATTTTGCTAGGGCCGACGCGCAGCATCTTTTTTGTGATGCCCTATGGGCTGTTAGGCGTACAGCTGGGCTGCCTGTGGCGAAGAAAAGCCGGCTGGGGCGTTTCTATTTTGACCGGGGGGCTGCTGGTGGCGCTCGGCTCGTTTTTTCGCATTTGGCTGCTGTCTTTGCTTGCAGGTGAAGATTTGTGGGGCTACTCCATTGCGCAGATTACGCAGCTGCTGAACTGGGTTATCCGCGTGCTGACGAACTGGGGGTGGATTAGCCTGGGGGCTTTTGGTCAGCCAGGGCTGGGTGTCGTTTCTATTGCGGCTGTCGCGATGGTGGTGTTTGCCAGTGTGGTGTACTTATTTACGGTGCATTTGGCTGCATGGCTGGTGCTAGATCGATTGGGTGTGGCGATGCCGGAGCCGCCAGGCTGGGTCCAGGTGCTGATTGAGGAATGATTGCCATCTGCGCAGACGGAGCCGCTGGTGAGGGCACCGCCTGGCTGGCGGAATATCGAGGACGGCGACCGACCTTTGCTTGCGTATTGAGTTTTACTGAAACGGGGCTGATTCCTCGTATCTCTGCGGCAGGTAAAACTGTCGAGAACAGGCGCTACACAGCCGCTGCAGATGGTGAATTCTTGGTGGCTAAACAAGGCAGGAATTCTCGAACTCGGCAACTGCCTCCTCTACAGGCAGGTATTTCACCGGCTGTGATTAGCCGGGCTGTACTCCAGTCGCTTTCTATTCCTATTCATCTGCTGAGTACAGGGCTGCATACTGCGCTAAACGTTCCTCATATTGCCCTGCCCTCTGTACAGGCAGAGTCTTTGGAAACAGGCTGTGCGATGTCTTTGGCTCAAGCGCAGGCGCTTTTTTCAGCGGGTCAAGCTTGGGGTGCGCGTTTGGCTTCGGCCAGCACCTATTTGATTATCGGAGAATGCGTTGTCGGGGGAACTACGACGGCCCTGGCAGTGCTGACGGCGCTAGGCGATGAGGCTGCTGGGCTCATGAGCAGCAGTCATGTAACCGGAAATCATGATCAAAAGCAGAGATTGGTTAATCAGGGGATAGCTGCGTTGCGATGTAGACGCAGGTGTTCCCAGGGGAGCACGACTAAGCCAAAAGCTCTAGATCTCTGTGCTAAAGATGTTGCAGCGGCTGTGGGAGACCCTATGCAGCTGGTGGTGGCGGGAATGCTGCTGGCGGCGAGTCAAACGGGTGGCGTGCTGCTGGCTGGTGGGGCTCAGATGCTGGCGGTGTATGCGCTGGCAAAGGCGATCGCACAGCAAGAATCCATGTCATGGCAATCCCAGCGAGTCGTGGTGGGGACCACTCGCTGGGTAATAGAAGATTGCCACGCGGATACTGTTCGGATCGCACAGCAAATAAAAGTGCCCTACCTCGCTAGCCAAATCCACTTCGGCCAATCGCCCTACGTGCAGCTACGTGCCTACGAGCAGGGATTTGTCAAAGAAGGGGTCGGGGCAGGCGGATGTGCGATCGCAGCGCATTTGTACAAGGGTTGGACGCGATCGCAATTGCGTCACGCCGTGGAAGCACAATTGCGTCATGCCTTTTGACTAATCGGCGAATTAATAAGCGCGATACGCCATAATTTGCTCTTCCAACGCGGCAATCCGGTTGTAGGCCGCAGTGAGCTGCGCGGTGAGCCGCTGAATCTGAATCTCTGGCGATAGCTTGCGCGCAGTGCTCGACTTGTCTCCTTCCAAGTAGGGCTCGTCGCTCAAAATATCCTTATGCATCATCGCCGGATTGGGTGCACGGCGGCTGACCGCAGGCGACACATTCACCGGCCCCGAATCGGGCAAAATATCGTTGCTTGTACAAGGCTGCGAGGTTATCCCCGTGTCAACCTTTTGTGCCAACTGTGCAATCAAGCCATGGAGGGAGTCAACCTTATCGCTTAGCTCAAGCACCTGTTTCTCTAGAACTTCCATAGCCATAGGTACAGTATTATGTCATTGATTTTTTTAATCCTAGGAATAGGAATCGTCTTTGTACGCGTAACAACTAAATCATTTAACCTTTGACTACAAAAATTTGCAAAACATCTCATTCAAACTTTGCCGCTCTCAGCAACGGATTTGAAGTGGACCAGTTCATCTCTACACGACTCGTTGGCGCTTGATACAGCCACTGCCGTGTCTGGCATCACCCCACTATTCACCCAAACAAGCTCAGCGCATAGCCTGCCAAAATCTAGGCAGCGATCTCGCCAACCGTAAACGACCGGTCGTCAAATCCGAACCTAGGACATCGACAAAAGGTCGACGCAGCGAGATATAATCCTGAACATGTGCAAAGAATCTACACACACGTTTAGCCGCTAGAGGTCTTATGAAATTTTTCGCTAAAGCGTTCCGCAACTTAGGCCGTGCCTTGATGATGGCTGCGCTTGTCATTAGCAGTTGTGCTGTGCTAGCAGCCCCTGCATTTGCCGCCGATCAAACTGTCAAAATGGGTTCTGACGGTGGTCTGTTGGTATTTGAACCCGCTACTGTCACTATTTCTAAAGGCGACACCGTCACTTGGGAAAACAACAAGATGGCCCCTCACAACGTTATCTTTGATGAAAACAGTGTCCCTGGCGGCAAAGCAGTTGCCGACCAGCTGACAAACAAGCAGCTCACGTTCTCTCCTGGTGAGTCCTACTCCAGCACATTTGATGTTGAGCCTGGTGAGTACACTTACTACTGTGCTCCTCACCGTGGCGCTGGCATGGTTGGCAAAATCATCGTTGAGTAATTCATCGCAGCGCTTCGTCATGAATCGCTGACTTCAATAGTCATTGACAAGCCTGTCAAAAAGCCCGGTAGAAGGTACCTTCTACCGGGCTTTTTGGTGAAACGCTATCGTGTGTTTTCTCGTTGTATGGGTATGCTCTCAAAAACCTGTCCGTAACCGCTGTATCGGGTGTTATACTTTGCGCGCAGCCATAGTGGTGGCTACCCATGAACATTTCTAGTTCTGTGTGGTAGTCTTTAGCAAATACAGAGGTATTCCAAGCAGTTGAGGCCCTGCTTGAAGTATCTTTCAGTAGTTTTTTGAGCTGTTTGTACGGTTCGATGTGTTGGGTGATGAGAATCGCCGGTAAGCCTATGAGCGATACAACCGCATATTTGGCAGGTTGTGCTACGACGGGGGTCGCAGCATTGGTGCTATTAGTAGCTCGGGTGGGCATGGTTTCTGCTAGCGCGGACGCGGATAGTGCTACTCGGTTGGGAGATCGCGTTGCGCGTATAGAAGCCGCTACCCCTTCTCGACAGGCGATCGCCGATGCCCAAACCGAACAGGCCCTAGAAAATGAAATTCGCCAAGAGCTAGATAAGCAGCGCGCCCTCACCGAACAAATAGAAGACCAGCTCAGCGAACAAGAAACCCTCTCGCAAAGCTTAGAAGATCAGCTCGCCGAACAAGAAGAAAAAACCAAAGACCTCATCACCCGCATACAAGACTATCAACGCTCTGTAGAAGATCTAGAGCTAGACGACAAAATTGCCGCCGCCGCTCGCCCGGCAGCAGAAACAAATCCTGGCCCCTCTGCTTCACTACTATGGTTAGGTGCAGGCGTAGTGGTCGTCCTCGTGCTCGGCGGTGGGGGCCTCATCCTTTGCTCTGTCCTCCTGATTGTGCAATCGCAAAGCAGGCGCACCGCTCGGCATGTCCCAATGGCACAACCGATGCCAATGCCACCAGCCTCTGGCTATCGCTACTACGATCCTAGCTTTCTCCCGCCAGCGCAGCTACCGCCTAGGCGACCCACCTACTACGCTTACCCCCCTGCACCTTACGACTACACGCCATAGCACTTCACCACTGCTTTACCTCAGCAGTGTCCATTCAAGATAGGCGTTTTAGATCTAGATATATTGGGAACAATTGATGGAGTTAAAACTGTTATAAAACTGCCTGATGCCTTGCAAGATGAGCTTTTTAGCTATTGTCTTGCAGTTTTTATACATTGGGTCATACACAAACTAGATGCTCTGTTGTTTTCACTTGCGGAAGACAACAGAGCATTTGTTTTGGCGCGCAGTCCCCCTCACGTATCAGCCAAAGCATATGGATTTATTTAATCGGGGCTATGGATTTTTTCCATAGTGCTCGTAGCAAAATGCATCGTACACTCGCCAGTAGGACTACTGTGTTTTTTATATTTGCCTTTTTACGGAGCCGAAACATTGAAACTCATCATTGGCAACAAAAACTACTCTTCATGGTCATTGCGCGCTTGGCTGTTGCTTGCCACATTCGAGCTTGAGTTTGAAGAAGTAAAAGAGTCCTTGCAGGCAGACGGCCTTAAAGAAAGACTAGGTCGCTATTCGCCGACTAGCCGAGTACCTGTTCTGATAGATGGTGACCTCACTGTTTGGGATACATTGGCGATTGATGAGTATGTCAGCGAGCAGTATCTGACAGGCCGAGGTTGGCCTAGCGATACAGGGCTAAGGGCCGAAGCAAGAGCTATCTGCGCAGAAATGCACTCAGGCTTTACGGGCTTACGAAGTGAGCTGCCGATGAACTGCCGTGCCCTCAGAACCGTTAGCCCTTCTGCTGCGGCTCAGCAAGACATTGCCAGAATAGACGCCATTTGGTCTCACTGTATGACGGACTACGCAGGTCCGTGGCTATTCGGAGACTTCTCTATTGCAGACTGTTTTTATGCACCGGTTGTCCTCAGGTTTAAGACCTATGGCATTGAACTATCCGAAGCTGCCAATCGATATCAGTCTTTTGTGCTGCGACACGATGTGCTGAATCAATGGGTAGAAGCAGGTAAAGCCGAGACCGAAATTGTGCCTGAAGATGAGGCGGGAGAGGAGAGATAAATGATGAGAACTCCCATGAGAAAGTTGATACTTATAAAAACGAAGCGGTTGGCTATGACGGCACCAAGAAGTACCACCCACACAACTTTGCTAGGGCTACGTGCGGCTTGCCTGACCATCTAAGCTCATCAAACCTGGGCCATGAGAGATCGTCATTAGTAAGCCGCCAATCAAGGCTAGATTTTTCAAAAATCCATTTGTGTCACTGACAGGTGGATGAAACAGCAAAGTCGTTGGAATCAAGAAAACGATGAGGAGTATTGCACCTATTTTCGTTTTGAATCCTAGCAGCAGCGACAACGCACCACCGAGTAAGCAAACGATACTACCCATAGCAAGTACAGCAGCAGGTATCGGCAACCCCTTGCTAGCAATGGTAGAAACGAACCCTGTGAAACTGGTGACATGGCTGATACCAGCTTTTAGAAAAATTAACGATAAGCAGACGCGAGCGGCCAACGATAAATACATGACAAATCCAAACTGCAAATTTAAAGGCAGTTTAAACACTAGCAAACCAGCTATATTTCCATATGAGAAAGGACTAAGTTGTAGCCACTAGACTGCCCTTTGGCATCGCTGCTAAAATAGGTCCAATAGAACATTTGTTTTACTATGTCGAAGTCTGCCGCCGCCATTACCGACGACGCTCTAGAAGCTGCTTCAGACATTGCTTTAGAGGCTATTCCGGAGGTGCTGCCAGGGATAGAACTCAGCCAGCAGCAGTGGGAAGCGCTGCAAGCACTCGAAGCCTTTGTCAATAGTGATGACAAAATTTATCTGCTGACGGGCTACGCTGGCACAGGAAAAACGACGCTGCTGCAGGCATTAATCGCTCGCTTGCAGCAGCAGTACGATGGCAGACCGATTGCCCTGACTGCGCTGAGCAATAAAGCGACTAAAGTGCTTCAGGCGATGGCCTACCGATGGGGCTGCGAGGTCGACTGCATGACCTGCTGCAAGCTGCTGGGTCTGAAGCCAGTAATTGATAAGGAAACGGGTGGGCAAAAGTTTGAGCCAGATCGCGATCGCAAAAACCTCACCACCGAATACGACCTCGTCGTCGTAGACGAGTGCTCCATGATCAACCAAGACATGTGGGAACTGCTCGTCAGCTCCGTGTCAAAGTTCACTGACCGCACGCAGCTATTATTCGTAGGCGACTCGGCCCAGCTTCCCCCAGTCGGCGAAGAAAAATCGCCCTGCTTCGACTTCATTTACGACCGCAGTGACCTTACCTAAGTGATTCGCTACGGCGGTGCCATTGGCCTAATTGCCGAAGACGTCCGCACGAATCTTGAACGGCCCGGTATGCCGAGGGCGGTGAGCGATCGCAACGAAGCCAACACCGAAGGCATCTTCACCCTGCCCCAATCTCACTGGGAAAAACTCATGCTGCGCGCCTTTAAAAGCGACGCCTACAATCAAAACCCAGATCAAGTTCGCGTACTGGCCTATACCAACGCCAGAGTGCAATACCTCAACAACAAAATTCGCGCTGCCATATATGGAGAGAAGGCGGCACGGTTTATGCCTGGCGAGCGACTAGTCGCCAAAAATGCCTGCATGGGTCGCGATGGCATTTTGCTGCAAACCTCCGAAGAGTGCGAAGTGATGGATGCGCACTTAGTGCGATTTGAAGGGTGGCTCGTGTGGGAACTAGAAGTAGAAACCGACGAAAACCAAGAGAGGAAACTACGCGTGCTGCACGAAGACGAGCGGCAGCGCTTCAAAGAAATTCTCTCCGACTATTCCGAGAAAAAACAATGGATGGCTTTCTGGGATTACAAAGAGCTATTTCACGATCTCAGCTACGCCTACAGCCTCACCGTCCACAAAAGCCAGGGCTCTACTTTTCAAGACGTATTTGTAGATGTCCCAAACCTCATGCTCAATCGCAAAGTGACCGAGCGCAATCAACTCTACTATGTGGCTTTTACCAGAGCTGCCAAGAGACTATTTTTGTGCGAGTAGCTTCTGTAAGAACCAGTTAGAGAAAGGTTTCTCACAAAGTATCTCGAAGAGTATCTACGTTTCTTAACGTCGTTATCACTAAATCGAAGTAACCAGGCTACTTTGGGAAAGATTTGTCTCTATATCTTCAAAACTATGCCGACTGTTGCAATCGTTTATTTTTCGGCGACGGGCCATACCAAGCGCATGGCGGAGTCTTTGGCAAAAGGGGTGGACTCGGTTGATGAGTCCAGTGCAAAGCTGTATGCGATCGCAGACGAACAATTCACTGGCGGACGCTGGACAGACGAAGCGATGCTATCCGAAATTGGCAGCGCCGATGCCATTGTATTTGGCTCACCCACCTACATGGGTGGTGTTGCCGCGCAGCTAAAAGCCTTTATCGACGCGGCAGGTGGCGTTTGGTTTGCGCAAGGGTGGAAAAACAAAATCTCTGGTGGCTTTACTCATTCAGGGTCACCCAGCGGCGATAAGCAGAGCACCCTGGTGTACCTATCTATTTTTGCGTCTCAGCACAGCATGGTGTGGATTAGCCCAGCGCAGATGGCCAATCCAGAAAATGGCGTAAACCGCTTGGGCTCCTACCTAGGCGTAATGGGCAGCGGTAGTGAAGAAGCCGTTCACCCAGGAGATTTGGTCTTTTCGGAGTTGTATGGGCAACGAATTGCGAAGGCAACCCACGCATGGAATGCAGCGAACATGGGTTAGACCAGAATCAGACCAAAAGGTAAGGCCAAAAATCTATGCTTCTTCTCAGCTATAGCAAGGTTTTATCGGCCACGGGGCTGCTGTCCATAACTGCATCTGTAAAAGGCAGCGACTGAGCCGTCGTACTCTCTAGAGAATTGAGCTGATCGCTAGCCTGCTGCAGCGCCTGTAGTCGGCTAGCCAGCAAGTTCTCTGGGGGGAGCCCATCAAATACGTGAAGCGCAGTGAGCCGTTCTTTGACCTTGCCTTTTGCGCCTACGATGAAGACCATTAAGCGGCGATCGCACGCTTCACGCACCATATTTTCTACCGCGAGCGAAGCTGTTACACCCAGCCGAGGCACCTCTGCCAAGTCCAAAATCAGCGCCTCGTAATTATTCACAATAGTCATCCGCTGGGAAATCGTCTTAGCAGCGCCGAAGCTCATCGGTCCGGTCAATCGAAATAGCAACACCCGACCTTGGACAGATCTCAATAGCTGCCGCTCTTCTTCACTTAGAGACTCATCGGTAGATGTAGTAATCGCCTGCACGTGCTGCCTCTGCTCATCGGTCAGCTTTTTCACCGTGAGCAAGTTGGCCACAAAAGCACCCGCTGCGACTGCCGTAATCAAGTCAACATACACCGTTAAAATCAGCACGCCGTACATTAGCCCAGCGGCCTTCCAAGAGACCTTGTGTGCCCGCTTCAACAAGCTCCAGTCGATAATGTCGATACCTACCTTGATCATGATTCCGGCCAGCACAGCCTGCGGAATTCGCTCCGTCAACGGTCCTGCGCCAAGCAGCACAGCCGCCAGCAAGCTGGCATGAACCATCCCTGAAAGCGGCGTTTTTCCACCCGACTTTACATTGATCACCGTGCGCATTGTGGCCCCGGCTCCCGGCAACCCACCCACAAAACCCGACAGCATATTGCCAATGCCCTGCCCAATCAGCTCCCGGTCAGAATCGTGCTGAGTGCGGGTAATATTGTCGGCGACTAAAGAGGTCAGCAGCGAATCAATGGAACCCAAGGTCGCGAGCACTAGGCCATAGCCCAGCATGTCTTTAATGGCAGCAGGTTCTAGCCGAGGCCAGTGCAAGTCGGGTAGTCCACTAGGGATATCACCAATTCGGGGAAGATCGCTCGTAAACGCTAACGAAACCACCGTCCCGGCCACCAGTGCAACCAAAGGCGCAGGAAGTATACGATAGAGCCGCGCTGGCATCCCAAACACAATGGCTAGCGTCAGCACACCCAACCCCAGCGCATACCAGTTAGGATCGCTCACAACACCTGGGAGCTCACGCAGAGAGTCAACCACACTCGCCGAGCCCTCCTGACCAAACAAAGGTGCGAGCTGAAGTGCAAAAATAATCACACCAATTCCTGACATAAATCCAGAAATCACTGTGTAGGGCATCAGCGTGATGTACTCACCTAGCCGCAGCAAGCCAAAAACAATTTGAAAAAGCCCGCCTAACATCACCACTGTAAAAGCCAGATCCAGCCATATTTCTGGATACTTGAGCTTCAGCCCGGCAAACACCGTCGCCATCACCACAGTCATTGGCCCAGTCGGCCCCGAAATCTGTGAAGGGGTCCCGCCAAACAGCGCAGCAAAAAAGCCTATTGCCACCGCGCCATACAGCCCTACTTCAGCGCCCGCCCCCGAAGACACCCCAAATGCTAAGGCCAACGGTAGCGCCACAATAGCAGCAGTCAATCCGCCAAAAATATCGCCTCGCACATTGCGCAAGTGCCAACCGTGAATTCTAAAATTGCGAGTCATGACTTTAACCCCTGGTACATTCGCACCTTGCCACTAGCAAAGTACTGCACAAAATTGATTCGACGGTATTCTTAAATGTTATTTTCACAGCCTTCAATTCTTTGCCAATTCATCACAAATATCGCGAATTGCTTGTATCTAAATACACATAAACTGACGTATATTTACTGAATATACTGGTTAGCGGAGCCGTTTCATTTCTGCGCTCACTGGCACATATTCTCTATCCAAAAATAAGATTTTATGGTTATCTCTCTACGTCGGCTCAAAAAATATGTGGCCACAGCGCTCGTTACGCTAAGTCTCTGTGTTGCCTGTAGCTCACAACCTCAAGAAAACGCAGCTACAGAGGCTCGTACGCTGGGCGTCGGCAACTCTCCCTGGCCTGGATTTGTAGCTCAATTTATCGCGGAAGAAAAAGGCTTTTACGAAGAAGAAGGCATCACCATTGATGAAAAGTTTATCCAGGTATCAACAGATGTTAATACGGCGCTAGCTAGCGATCGCGTAGATATCGCTTGGACCGGCGTTCCCGATATGGTCGTGATGGCTGGCAACGATCCTTCTCTGCGGCTCATCGCAGTTTCAGACTATTCCGATGGTGCCGATGGCATCTTGGCCAAGGGAGTCTCTTCGCCCGCTGACCTGGTGGGTAAAACTATCGCCTGGGAAGAGCTTCCCCTCCAAGCGCTTTTGCTAGAAGCGTATCTCGATGGCAGTGATGTCAGCCTCGAAGACCTTGACCTGAGGGTACTGCCTGCAGCTGAAGCAGCGACTGCTTTTGCAGCTGGTCAGGTAGATGTGGCGGTGACCTTTGAGCCCTGGCTCACCACTGCGGTAAAGGAAGGCAATGGAGAGATCGTCTTTAGCTCTGTAGATACCAACCTAATTGCCGGTGGATTGGTCGGCAAAGCCGAGACCATTGAAGCGCGCCGTGAAGATTTGGACGCTTACTTTAGAGCCCTTGAAAAAGGCTTTGCCTTCTATGAGAGCAATCCTGAGGAGGCGATTGAGATTGTTGCTAACAAGCTGAACTTGGCGCCAGAAGAGCTACCGGCAATTCTTGATACGGTTCGTCTGTTCAAGCCTTCTGAGCATCAGAGCGTTGTGTTTAACGAGGGTGACTCGCTGAACATCATCGACAGTATCGACTTTGCGTCCGAGGTCGGCAAGGAAATGGGCATTGTGGACGAGAAGGTTGACCCTTCCACGCTATTTGATGCTTCCTTTACAAAGACAATTGCAGAGTAACCGTACTAAGCATCAACAGGCTAAGAGCTAATCCTAAAAGCACGAATCCTGTACAAACAAAAAGTCTGTACAGGATTCGTGTTTTTAGCGGTTATAGATTGTCTCTAGCCTGTGCCAAATAAGGGGGGATTGGCGCTGGATCGTTTTTGAATCGTTTCTGGATTATTTCTGGATTGTTGAAGGGCATAGCGGTGCTAGTGCCCCTACAGTCTATACATGGCAGCTGCCTTTGCGATCTTTCTTACGGAAGGGCAGCTGCCATCACATCGACTACTCGCGTCATGTCCTGCCGACTCACCATCAAATTTGTTACTGCCCGAATCTTTTGCGGCCCGGTCGCCAGCATTGCTACGCCTTCCTGTGCTAGCTCTTTTACAACCTCGTCAGCTGGGTGCGCAGTCACCTCAAAGTTCACGATATTAGTCTCTACTGTTGCCGGATCAATCGCTACGCCTTTGATCCCCTGCAATCCTTTTGCTAGCAGCTGAGCATTCTCGTGGTCTTCGGCTAGGCGATCGCGCTGATGCTGCAATGCGTACAGAGCCCCCGCCGCCATCATGCCAGCCTGACGCATTCCCCCACCAAACATTTTGCGAAACCGCCGAGCCGTCGCCATCTGCTCGGCTGTACCTACCAGCGCCGAACCCACAGGCGCGCCTAATCCCTTCGAGAAGCACACGCTTACCGCATCGAAGGGCGCGGCATAGTCCGCCTCCGAAATCCCTGTCGCTACGCAGGCGTTCCAAAAGCGCGCGCCGTCCATATGGAGCCGTAAATCCTTTTGCTGGCATACCTGTGCAATCGCTTGAATCGTCTCTAGGGGAAAAATACGACCACCGCTGCGATTGTGCGTATTTTCTACGCAGACCAGCTGCGCTCGAGGAAAGTGCGGGTCGTGAGGCCGCAAAGACTGGGCAACTGCATCTGCCGTAAATACACCCCCTTTGCCTGGCAACAGCTTGCAGCTGACACCCGATAAAGCGGCTGGGCCGCCACCTTCGTAGTAGTAAATGTGGGCTTCGGCTTCTAGCAAAACTTCGTCGCCGGGCTGGGTGTGCGATCGCAACGCTACCTGGTTCGTCATCGTGCCCGACGGCATGTATACAGCAGCTTCCTTACCTAGCAGCTCAGCCACGTAAGCTTCCAACGCATTCACCGTTGGGTCGTCGCCTAGAACGTCATCACCGACTGGAGCCTGTGCGATCGCCTGTCGCATATCAACTGTCGGCTGCGTCACTGTATCGCTTCGTAAGTCAATCACAGACATCAACTTTCCTCCATACGTATGTCTCTTTTTATACTCGCTCTCTAGTTCTGGGCACTTTATGGACACACCTGCCAATTGTCACACTCGCCAGAAACTATGAGCCAGTCCTCGCGTAATCATCCTAACGCTCGTCGTATGCTGCAAAGGATGCCAAAAGAACTCGGCCAAACCTTCACCCTCAGCCAAACGCAAGCCATAGAAAACGCGCTCGTCCCCCGCACACACAAAGTCGATGTCCGCTGCCTCATCCCACTCCTAGGCAAAGGCGCGTACTTCGTGCTGGCGGCCGGGCCCAACCGTCGAGATACCCCTCGCGCCCAGCCACCTCTTCCCGAAGATGCCTCGGACATGGTGAGCCACATGCGCCGTACCACGCCAAACACTTACTACCTACTCTCCCGAATGCCAGAGGCGGTCAGAATCACCTTCAATTGGCCACAAATCAAAGCTATCGAGGCCGCATTGGTACCTCGCCGTCACATCATCGATCTACGACTGGCACTCCCATTTTTAGGCAAAGGCGCTTATCTGGTTTTTGCAGCTGGGCCCAACCGCCGTTCACACTCCAGAAACCTGCAAAACCGCAACCCCCTTGTCATTCCCGCAGTTATTACTAGCGCAACTGTCGGTGCGGGCACACTGCTGGGACTCATTTATCTAAAAGGAAGCGCGCTACTCGCCGAGCCCGACCCTGTTTTTGCCAAAGACGAAGCCTTCCACCCCACCGCCGTACCCTTCAAAAAGAACCGAGGCGAATGTGAAGAGAGTGGTCGTCAATGGATAGACGACCAATGCATCGACAAAGCCCACGATCCGGTCTTTTAAGCCTGTATTTTCACAGGCTTTTCTCGCATTTGTCTATATATTTGCCTGCGTATCTTTGCAGAAGAGCCCCAGAGCCAATGTACAGGGCTCTGTACATTCAACTGCTTTGAAAAGAATTAGTAAAAAGCCGTTGTAGATTAACCCTAAGACGTGCCGTAGATGAATACTCCCTCACCTATTCGGGAAAATTAGGTTATCAGAACTAGCGCCCAATTCTATGAACACCCCTATGCATCCTCAAATACAGAGAACGCTAGCCGCCATTGTGGTGACGGATGCAGTGGGCTTTAGTAAGCGTATGTCCCAAGACGAAGACAAAGCGTTAGGGATGATCAACCGAGATATTCAGCTAATTGGGGAGCTTTGCGAGTTTTTTGAAGGAAAAATCCTTAAAACCGTAGGGGACGGCGTACTGATGTATTTTGTCAGCGCAGTGCAAGCCGCAGCCTGCGCTGTTGAAATGCAAAAGACATTTATCGGCTTTTCTAAAACAGAACAGAAAGGTGACCACTTCACCCATCGAGTGGGCGTACACCTAGGCGATATCTTTTTCAATCAAACAGACATGATGGGCACGGGGGTAAATATTGCCGCCCGGCTAGAATCTGAGGCCAAGCCAGGTGCGATTTGCATGTCGCAAGTGGTGTACGACGTTGTCAAGTCGCGCTTGGAGCTAGATGCTGACTACGTAGGCGAGCTTTCGCTCAAAAATATTCCGGAAGGTGTGGCGGCGTACAACGTATGGCCAAAGGGAATGCGCCCTGAACGTGCGAGTGAAGACACCACTGAAGCCGTTTCGCCTTTAACCATTACGCCGCTGAATATAGCGCTAAAAAAGCTCTCTGCGCATCCCAACAGCCGTCGCATCAAAAAACTGCTGTACGGGACACACCAGGCCTACTGGGAGAACGACTCAAATATTCTAGAAGGCATCGCGCTCAAGATGCTATTGGAGTCTCTGACCGATCGCAACACAACGCTAGAAGAATGCCGTCACAGCCTGTACCAAATCGTAGCAACACTCAACCGCCAAGAAGAGTATACGCAAGTTGCCAATATCATCATCGATAGTCTGCAAGGCTTCTATACAGAACTCACCGGAGGCACCTTTCGAGGAAAAGATACAGCGGCGATGGCTGCCGCTGAGCTTCTCGAAAATCCGATGATTGCCTTCTACAAAGACATCGCGGTTCAGCTTGAGCAAACGGCTGAACCCATCCGCACCAAAAAGATGCTGTACTGCCTGTGCTACGACAGCTGGGAAAACGACAGCCAGCGAATAGAGCAGATGAGTACTATTCTCTTGCTCGAAGGGATGCACAACAGCGTTTCGAGCATTCAAGAGCTACGAAGTCGGCTCAAAACCATCTTGCAAAGGCTTAACCGTAGAGCTAAGTACGCACCGATTGCCAACGCCATATACAAAGAGTGCCAGGTGCTCTATCCGGACGTAGATAGTCCAGATGTAGACAGCCAGATATCAATGCCAGGAACCGCTGGCGTTGATGAAGCGACATCGGAGAACACTCAAATCAACGTGCGAAAAAAGTCTGACGAACGCTGGGTTGCGCCCAAAGCATCCGCTCAGCAGCCGATATCAAAGCCAATAAGAATACGCTCCTCCGCCGTTATTAGCTGAGGCTATCCGCTGCGAGGAGGCTGTGCCTTGGCTTTACCATGCCTTTGGCGTTACGGCTACGCTCAGCCACCGAATGAGAAGGCAGAAAGGAAAATTAGCTCCGATTTCTAGGATTGAGGCGGCATTAGAAGCGATCCTAAGAAGAGATCTCAATAGCTTAAGCTCTTATATGTAGGTGTTGATAAAAAGAAAGGGCATATGGGCATTCCGAAGGTTTTTATTGATGGAGAAGCAGGCACGACTGGGCTCCAAATTTATCAGCGCCTGGCCAAACGAGACGACTTAGAAGTTATCAGCATTGAACCTGCAAAGCGAAAAGAAGCCACTGAGCGCGCAAAGCTTATCAACGCTGCTGATGTGGCTATTTTGTGCTTGCCTGATGACGCAGCGCGTGAGGCCGTGAGCTGGGTAGATAATGACAGTACTAAAATTTTGGATGCTAGCACCGCGCATCGCACCGCTGAAGGCTGGGTGTATGGCTTTCCAGAGATGACCTCACAGCAGCGACAGAAAATTGCTGAGTCGCGCCGGGTTAGTAATCCTGGCTGCTATCCAACGGGATTTGTGGCTGTGGTCTCGCCACTAGTGGCAGCTGGCATAATCCCGCCTACTTTTCCAACAACCGTTAATGCTATTTCTGGCTATTCTGGCGGTGGAAAGAAGATGATTGCACAGTATGAACAGTTCCATGTGGAAGATACAACAGAATCAAAATCGCCCTACAGCCCGTACGGACTGAAGTTTGCGCATAAGCATGTGAAAGAAATGCAGCAATATTCAGGTCTTTGCCTTACGCCTCTTTTTGTTCCTGCGGTGGGTGACTTTGTGCTGTGTATGGTTGTGCAGTTACCGTTGCCGCTTTGGAGTTTGGAGAATCCACCCAGTGGACAGCAGATTTATGACGCAATTAGTAAGCACTACAGCGGCGAAAGCTTTGTGCGGGTGATGCCATATCAGGGAGAAGGGCAGCTACGAGGAAACAATTTCTTGGAGGCGAAGCTAGCAAACCAGACTAACGAAGTTCAGCTATTTGTCTTTGCGAATGACGATACGCAAGAAGCGCTACTTGTTGCTCGGCTAGATAATTTGGGCAAAGGGGCCTCTGGAGCAGCCGTTCAGAACATGAACATTATGCTGGGGTTGGCAGAAGATGCGGGGTTGACTTAATCAGCTGTGTAGCGCGCCAATGGTTACTTGCTGAACATCCTCGCGATTCATCAAAAAAGAATGGAGCGCGGGCACTTGAACGATGGGGTCTTCTGGCTTCATGCGAATTTCGCTAATGCCTACGATCAAATCGTTTACCTCTTCACCAAAGGGGCTGAGAGGACCGGTGGGCCCTAGCGTTCCAGCGATGAGTGTGTAGGGGCAGTCGAGTGCTGGCAGCTGAGTGTAGAAGTCAGGGTCAGCCATGATGTTTCCGCATTGATTGGCAAACCAGCGAAAGGGGGGAAGGCGGTTGGCAATTCGCGCCGCACGCGGGGAGCTATTGGGGGGTGCGCGCTTG
>ERZ1740052.87-NODE-87-length-30348-cov-7.555904_pt1 | contig 30348 bp, 33 predicted proteins | sample MGYA00581750_ERZ1740052 | MGnify/ENA primary metagenome ERZ1740052 (study PRJEB43018, sample SAMN04849743) | marine metagenome | isolation source: floating plastic debris | place: Pacific Ocean | collected 2008-08-30 | study: EMG produced TPA metagenomics assembly...
CTATAAAGTTTTAAAAACAACATTATGAGAAACTGAAATAAATTCAGCTTGACAGGAGAAATTGTTCCACGGTAAACGTAATACTTTACTTTTGATTGATGCGTTTTTCGAGTTGTATTGAAATTTTACTTTAAAATCGAAAATAGTTCTCGATACAACTCCCCAAGGTCGTCACTCGAACTGACATTTTGATTTGAATATTCCAAAAAGTTCTATGTCTTTTCTGACTGGAACAGAGTTGTAACTTTTTTCAAAAAATAAGACTTCAAAATATTCAGAGAAATAACTCAAATACTCTTCTTTGTCGCCGCCAAATGGACGCTTTTCTATATCTCCAGTTAGTGGAATATCAAACCATAAACCAACTAATTTTCCGTTTGGTTTTAATAAATCATACATCTTTTTAGCGTAGGTTTTTCGATTTTCTGGAAGTGGAGGAAATGAACAAAAAAATGTTTGCTCAATAATTAAGTCATATTGACCTTCAATCTCAAAAAAATTAGCTTCTAAAAAGTTGGTTTTTAAGGAAATCAGGATTTCGTTTTGCAAATGTTTGTAATGGGAGGGAAGCTGCACCTAAATCCCAGCCGGTTCTTTCTTCAATGTAGCGTTGTGACCAGTAGTCTTTTGTCGTACTCAAATTATTTTAGTTTTTATAACTTTTAATAAGCTCTATAATTTCTTTATTTCCTTTCTGTAAAGCTATTTCAACTATAGATTTTCCTGTTTCTAACTCTACTAAAAGTGGATTTGTTCCTTTGGATAACAAGAGTTTTACCATTTCAAAATGATTATAGCGAATTGCTTCTGCTAAAGGCAAAGCCATAAACTCTGGATGCTGATAATTAAGGTCGATACCTAACTTCAAATAATACATTAACAATTCAATATCGTTGTCTTGAATCGCTTTAAACATTGCTTTCCAATCTCCACCGGACATATTTCTTTGTTTAAAAGGTTGATAGGTTAAATTTATGCTTTTTATTTTTTTAAATACGCTATATAAAAACTAAAAATACCGATAGCTTTCACTACCGGTACTACACAATAACTATTTAATTCCTAATTTTTAATATTAATTTCCTAAAATTACAGTATACACAACTTGGTCTACATTCCAACCTCTTTCGTTGAAACATCCGTTTTGTGCATCAGCTTGAATAAAAGCTATTTTTAATGGCTTAACTTGACGCTCGATTTCTGCAATATGCGCATCGAATTGGAATTGATATCTGTCCATGTTTATATCAGAATCACCATCGATATAGTAAGAATAATCGAAAGTAAATTGTTGTGCTTGTGGAGGAAAAATTAATGTTCCTTGTGAAAAATTAATACAGTTTGATGTATTTACATATTCTTCTATTTCTAAAGCAGAATCACTTCCACATCCAACATCGCTATCTAAAGTACAGTTTACGATTCTTTCAGAAACGATACCTGCATTTAATTTAGTACCAGATTGTAATTCTTTTACAATTTCTTGTACTTCTGGAGTGTTAGAAACATCAATTACTTTAACAAATTGTTGGTTTTGATTACTAGTTGGTACAGCTTCTGTTGCTACAGTATCGTCATTTTGACAGCTGTTAAATGCTACTAATGCCACAGCAGCAAAAAATAATTTAAAAGTTTTCATTTTTATGAATGATTAAAAGGTTAATTCGGTGGCGAATTTACCCAAAATCATCATCGGAAAAACAAGGTTTTAAAATGGTGATAATTGTATAATATTCTTAAAGTTAACTTAACAACTTGATGAAGTTTTCTTTTGAAATTTTTAATCGATTTCAAAAATTTATAACGTATTGTAATTACTTAATTTTATTAATGAAAAGAAGGGTTATAAAACCCTTCTTTTTCTCTATGCTTTTATAATCCACATGGACTTTGACTAAAAATTCCTTGTTCACAAACTCCAGTTGTGGTGTTACATATGTATCCAAAAGATTGGTTGTATTGTAAATGACAACAATCGTTATCTACTTGGCACCTTCCGAATTTATATCCGCCTCTAATTTCTTGTTGTGCTACTTTAGTTAACACAGTTCCTATAGCTAAAATTGAATTTTTCATTTTCCTTATTTTTTAAACTATATGTGGTGTATCTGTAATACATCTTTCTCCATTCCAAGCACATTGTGGCCTTTTAGAACATTCGAATTCTGTTCTATAACCAGGACAAGTGTTAAAAAATACGCCAAATCCTCCAGATACTTTTTTTTGATCTTCTTTACTCAATGATTTTCCTAAATTGATGATTGTTTTTTTCATTTTTTTAAAATTTAAATTTTCCTTGATCATTCTTAAGACAGACAAGGTTATGTCTCATTTTTTATTTTTAACACACGTTTTCACGACACGATTCGTAACATTTGAATAACTTGATTTTATCTCCCGGTAATTCAGTTACGTTACACTTTCTGTAGCAAGCAAAAAGACAATTAGGATCTGTACCTCCGTAAATTGTTTTCAATTGTATTTTACTAAGTTTTTTACCTAAATTTTTCATGTTTTTATTTTTTTGGTGGTTCTTCTTCTCCACATGGAACACAAATTGGAAGTCCGTTTGCAACACCAGACCAACAATAATCTCCGCTACATGTTTTACGGCTTCCTTGAATTGTTTTTAACTCTGTTTTACTTAATACTTTACCTAGATTTAAAATGGTATTATTCATAATTTAATTTATTAATTGTTAAACTTTTACGATTAATTCGAAACTAAACTACTTGGAATAAGAATGGGAAATGAAGAGAATTCAAATTTGCCAGATATGAATTCAAAAACGATTGGGTTTTAGTACTTTTTTAGCAAATTCAATTTTATTTATTTAGTAACTTTAACCATATTTTGAATCTATGAAAAGGGTTTTTTGGCTTCCTGTTCTACTATTTTTTGTACTTGTATCTTGTATTAAACAAAAAGAAAACCTTTCTGAAAAGCCACCTCATTTTTATTATAAGAAAAGTAAAACTGCCTTATCTAGGGATTCTTTATCTTTTTATTTAAAAGAAATAGAACGTATTAATAAACAACATTTATCTGATTCATTAAAAGCTGAATACGCTTATATGACTTCTAGATATCATTATCGTTTACGTAATTACAATAAGGCTATAGAGAATTTAAAATACGCTACATCGTTTACAAAAGATAGTTTTAAAAACAGTAGAGAAATTAGCTATTACAAAGCTTTAATTTCTACATATTTAAGAGGTAAAAACGATTTTTTAAATGCTGCAGGAGTAAATGAAAAGCTATATCAATTATTAGATAAAAACGACTATTCGAATTTAGCTAATGTATTCTACTGGAAACACAAGATAAAAATAGGCTTAAACAAACCTAAAGAAGCTTTACCTGCAAATCAAAAAGTAATTGATCTTTTTATTCAGCTAAAGGATACTATGAATTATACAATTGCAACTTTAGATAGAGCTGCTATTTTTAGTTCTTTATCTGATTATACTCAAGCTGAAAAAACATTAGCAAACGTAATTCTTTATGAAAAGCATTTAGATTTACCTACTAAAAATCAACTATATAGCACACAAGGATTTGCTTTTAATCAAAACAATCAATTTCCAAAAGCAATTATTGCGTACAAAAAAGCACTTCAGTTTTCTAAACAGTTACAAACAACATCTAAAAAACAACGCACAGCCAATAATTACTTGAATTTAAGTATTGCAAATATTGGTTTAAAAAACTACAAAACAGCTTCAAAATATCTCGATTCTGTTTTTCAGTTAAATATTAAAAGTTTAGGTTTTCAAGATCAAAAAGAAGCTTTAAAATTAAAAATAGAATTAGCCTACAAATTGAATAAAGGTGTTAATGATGTTACTTCACATTTAGATACTTTAATGCTAAATTTAGAGGAAAAACAAGATGAAAGAATTAGCAATGAATTAGAGGTTCTTAAAGAATCTTTTAAGAAAGAAAAAAGCTTACAAGAAGAGAAAAATGAAATACAAATTAGTAGTTTAAAATTTCAACGTAATCAATATATTCTTTTATTTATACTACTTGTAGTTATTACAATTGGTGTTTTAATTTTAAACTTTTACAGACAACGAAAGTTTAATATTGAAAAGCAAAATTTTTTACTTCAGCAACGATTATTACGCTCTCAAATGAATCCTCATTTTATATTTAATAGTTTGAGTTTAATTAAGCAAAGTGTAGAGAAAAACAAGGAACAATATTCTAAATATATTATCAAATTATCTAGACTTTTACGTACAGTTTTTGATAATTCTACTGAGGATTATGTACCGTTAGAAGATGAATTGCAATCGCTAGAAGATTATATCGATTTACAACAATTTAGATTTCCAAATCGTTTTACTTTCAAAATTAACAATAACATCACAAACACAGATGAACTCTTAATTCCTCCGATGTTATTACAGCCTTTTGTTGAAAATGCAATTATTCATGGTTTTGGTAAATTAGAAACTATTGGTCATTTAGATGTTACAATTTCTAAAGAAAACCATCTAATAAAATGTATAATTGATGATAATGGTGTTGGCATGAAAAGTGATGAAAAAAAGAAACAGTCATCCTTGCACTTAATCGATCAATTTTTAACTAAAATGACCGGACAAAAAGTAGTTATTATCAATAAAAATAATACACTAAAAGAAACAGGTGTTCGTGTTGAATTTAATGTTCCTTATACCAAATTTTAACTATGATACGAGCCTTAATTGTAGAAGATGAAAAGCATGTAAGTGATGAATTAAATATGTTACTAACAAAATACTTTGAAAAAGAAATTTATATTGAAAAAACAGCGAACTCGGTTAAAGAAGGTATAAAAAGTATTCTCGAATTCAAACCAGATTTAGTTTTCTTAGATATTGATCTTGGTGATGGTACTAGTTTTGATATTTTATCTGTTCTTCCTGAAATTAATTTTGATATCATTTTTGTTACTGGTTATGATACACATGCTATTAAGGCAGTTAAATTAGGTGCTTTAGATTATCTCTTAAAACCTATTGATGAAGATGAGTTACAAGAAGCCGTTAAAAAAGTGATTCTTCAACATAAAAAACCTAAGGATAAATTAGTAGAAATTGCTACCAATTTTTACACTAAAAAGAAACATGATAAAATTGTTTTAAAAACATTAGAGGCACAACATCTTATCTCTTTTAATGATATTATTTATTGTAAATCTGAAGGAAATTACACAACTTTCTACTTAAAAGATGAACAAATTGTAGTATCTAAATCTATGAAAAAGATGCAAGCACTTTTAAATAAAGAAATGTTTATAAAGTGTCATCAATCTTATCTTGTTAATATTTCCTACATCGTTAAATTTTTGAATGATGGTTTTTTAGTAACCAAAAGAGGAGACCAAATACCTGTTGCAACAAGAAGAAAAGAAGATATTTTAAAACTTATTTTTTAAAAAATTACGAATACGAATTTATACGCTACAAATTTGAATTTGTGCTATTTTCACCGAAAAACTGCATTAATTTTAATTCAAATAAAATTAAATTAACATGAAATATTTACAAATAATTATTTTAAGTGTCGCAGCATTTTTGTTAATCTCTTGTAATAATGAAGCTGAAAATATAACAATGTTAGATGCTTTTGAAAAAGAAACTAATACTGTTGTTTACAAACCATTTAATGCAGAAAAAAACACTTTTTTTTCTGTTGAAGATCATCATAGAAACTTAATGTATATGACTTCTTTTTTAACAGGAGTTACTTTACTTGAAGACCAAGATGCAAGAGAATATTTTTACTCGCTACTAAACAATAAGGGTTCTAAGATTAATCTTAAAGACTTACTTAACAATACAAATAATCCTTTTGAGAAAGGTTTTAAAACTTATTATGATATTTATAATTGGAGTGTAACTCCGAAAGGAGTACCAACACCTCCGGTATCTAATTTACGTCCAGATCCATTAGATAGACCTTACGAGCCTTTAACAATGCTTTATGTTCAATTTCAAGATACTGTGACAACAAATCATAAATGGGAGTTGTATTTACCAAATAAAACACTTGTACTGCAGTATAATAATTTTGACGATTATTTGAATGATAAAGATGAGATTGTAAACTTATGGACTTTAAATGATGTTGTATTTGAAGACGGACTTAAAATGTCTTTTTTTCAACGTGATTTTATCACAGAAGACTTTAATTATCAAGACACATTAGAAAATAATTTCATTATAAAACTTAGAGAAAACACAGATTCTAACTTTAAATATTAGAAAGAAAAACCACCTTAAAAGGTGGTTTTTTACTATTGTACATTAAGGTTTTGTTGTTCTACCATAAAATCGAAACACAAATCCTCTAATCTTTTACCATTAACAGTTGCGTTCCACGGACCATGACCTTTTCCTTCTAAAGGATAAAAAGCATGGTTAACTCCTGTAGCAATATAGTTATCTCTTAAAGCTTCAGCTTCGCTAAATAATACTGTAGAATCCTCTGTTCCATGCATTATAATTATTGGTGCATTTGAAGCATTAAAACGTTCTTTACCATACAAATCATTAATAATTTTTACAGAAATACCACTTCCCCAGAAATCTAAAACTGTATGAACTTTTGTAGATTGTTCTAAATTGGTTGTTGCCAATGTAAGATCTAAAGTCATAGAAATTTCTTCTGTATAATCTTCTGCTTCAGTAATACCTAACATTGTTGCAGTTACAGCTCCTGCAGAACCACCACCTACAGTAATATAATCAGTATTTATCTTATAATTTGAAGCATTTGCATATAGCCAACGTAAAGCTGCTTTAGCATCTCTGCTTGCAGGATAAATTGCATAAAATTGATCTATTTGAGAAGGTTCTAAACTATTCTGCGCAAAAGGAATCCAAGCTGATGGAATAGTTCCTAAATCTCCTTGTAATCTGTAGTTTATAGAAAATGTAACCCAGCCTCTTGAAGCAAAATAGTTTGCTAAATTAGTCATTTGTGGTACATCTTTAGATCCGGATATAAAACCTCCTCCGTGTATTAATAAAACTGCTGGTCTATTATCATTTGTATTATTCGGTACATAAGCATCTAACAGTAATTGTTTTGTACTAGTTGTTATGCTGTTTATTGTTGTATGACTTAATCCTTCTGCATATACTATTTCACGTGTAACTAAAACTTCATAAGTAGCATCTGTTGTAACTGTTGGTATTTCTTCATCAATTTCAGGAATTTCTTCATTATTTTCTTCACTACAAGAAATTAATAAAACATAAAAAAATAGGGTATAAACTACATACTTCATCATTCAGGTGTATTTATTTCTATGACAAAAATTATTGCTAATGGTTTAATTTTAAATCATTTTCATTAAAAATATAAAATTTATCCTGTTGTAAAGAGTGACTTTTTACAGATTTTTTAATCTAAAAAGACGTAGGATTATTTAAATTTATAACAACAAAAAATTAAAAAACATGTCTATATCAGATTTATACGCTAGCGGCCAACACAAACAAGAAATAGGTCATTTTGCTAGTATTGTTAAAATTGCATTAGTTGACAACACAATTACTGAAGGTGAACAAAAATTATTAGATAGAGCTGCTAAAAAATTAAATATTAGTGAAGAAGAATATAAAAAAATACTTAAAAATCCAGATACTTACCCTGTAAATCCACCAATCGGTTATGATGAAAGTATTGAACGTTTGTATCGTTTAACTACAATGATTTTTGCTGATGGTGATGTTGATAAAGATGAAGTTTTATTAATGAGAAAAATAACAACAGCCTTAAGTTTTCCTTTAGATAATGTTGAAAAAGTTTGTGATGAAGCTATTCATTTGGTAATAAACAATAATGATTTAGAGACATTTACAGATGCTATTAAAAAAGTGAATTCTATTTAGACTTCATATACTAAAGCAAAAATTTAGTAGTTTAGTAAACTATAACCCATCCCCAAATTTATGATTATGAGAAAATTTTTTTTCGTCGTAACGGTATTCGTAGTGTCTAATATTTTTGCTCAAGTAGAGTCTAATCGAAACAGAAAATGGCAAATTGGCTTCGGAACTGGTGTTGTTAAATTTTCAGATGAAGATGCAAGTTTTATTGGAGACAAAAACATGATTCAGATTCCTAGATTAAATTTAACCATCCCTATAGGCGAACAATTATCTTTAGACGGAGCCATGTCTTTTAATAGTTTTGGTGTTGGTTTTATTGATAATTCGGTAAAATACTTTTCACTTGATGGTTCTGTTCGATACAATTTCAATCAATTATCCGAAGATTTTATTCCTTATGTTTTTGCTGGAGGAAGCTTAGTAGATTCTGAAAGAAAAATGACTCCAACTTTTAATGTAGGTGCTGGTCTTACGTATTGGATTACTAATTCTTTAGGTTTAAACACACAATTGTATTACAAACACTCTTTAGAATCTTTCGAAAGTATGCGTTCTCATATCCAAATTACAGGTAGTTTAATTTATTCTTTCGATATTGGTAATTTATTTTCAGGAAGAGCAACTTCTGCCATTGGAGGAGCTTGTTATTTTAACCAACATTAATTACTTGTTATGAAAGCATTTGCCGTATTTTTTTGTGTTAGTATTTCTCTATTTTTAGTTTTTTCTAAAGGAAAAAATAAAGAAGAAAAGAATCCGAAGCTACAGTCTGATATCTGTAGATTTGATGGAAAAAAACTTTACGGTAAAATTAAACTTGTTGAATATTCATCTCAAGCAGATATTAAAGTTAAAATCGTTAATTCTTTTCCTGATATAAAGGTAAAATTTGTAGAAAGTTTCGCTGATGATTGTGGTGAATGGCAAATCGTTGAACATGGCGAAGACTTACGTGTATACATCACAGAAAATTTTGCAGATTTAAAAATTAAACCTGTGAATTCCTTTCCAGGAATGTCTCGCTAATTAAAAACTATACATAATTCCGTTTGTTAATCGGTACTGTTCCTTTGGAATACCTAAAACCGGAAATTCATCATATTGATATGTGAAAGTTGTAGCAAATCTTAAGTTTTTAACAACTTTAAAAGACATTGTTGTTTGACTAGAAATTCTAAAGTCAGAAAATAAATCAAATCTCGGTTGAAAGTATGTAGTACTTGCAATCGAGATATTTTTTGTTGGAAATAGACTCATAGAAAAATATGAACTATTTCTCCAATCTCTATTCGTTATTTTTTCATCAGATTCAATCACCTTTTCATTCTCATACATAACTAAATTTCCAAAATACAGCTTGTATTTCTCAGATTTAGACAATTTAAAGCGTAAACCCACACCAACTAAACCTCTGAATCGAATCGCAGCTATTTCGTTCTCCTGAGACTGTAAAAACGCCTCTAGAGCGATTTTTTCATGAAATCGATAGTTATACCTTAAATGTTGTGCATTTTTACTTACAAGCTTATTAGAATTCGCTTCTCTAAAATCTAAATCATTAACAAACAACCATAAATGCTTATTGGTCTTGTACTGTACACGTATTCTATTAGAAAATCCAAATATTGTATTTCTATTTTTTATTAAGTGTAAATCTAATCTTGCAAAACCAGACCAACCTGTTGTATCTGTAACTCGTCTCAAATTTTCAACATTAATAATTTGAGAGGATAATATAAACGGGAATAGTAGTATTAGAAAAGAAATACGTTTTTTCATTTTGTTTTAGCTAAACTATTGTTGATTTAAAAGCAGTATAAAACTCTTGCTGAAGTTGTTCTATCTGGGCTGATTTATATTTTCTTGAAAAATGTACAGGAATAGGATTTTTTATTCTAGCTTTTTTAGCTATTTCACCTGATTTAGCGGCATAACTATGAAAGTTTTTGATTGCCAATTTTTTATCTTCATTCAAATAAAAAGATTCTATGTAAACAGTTTCACAATCTTTAAAATGTTCTTGAATTTTTTGATGATTTTTTTCACTAGGAGCGTGGTCCATAATAATTCCTAAACTATCTCCCAATTGAACTTCCAATAAATAAAAAAGATCTTCTGCTGAATAATTATTTTCAGCAATAATAATTTCTCTTTCTTTATCATTATTTTCAAAAGCTTCTTTTAATTCTTTCACCCATTTACCAGGTTTAAAGTCACTTTTTTTAATATTGATTTTAATTTTTCCTTTTTCTTGAAACTTGTAAGCGACTGTTGGAATTTTATGATCTAACAACACACAAGAAACTGAAAAATCTTTGTCTTCGAAAACCTTTTTATTTGTCACTTCTTTTACTTTTTTAAGCTCCCAAATTGGTGGTTTTAATTCATAAACGATGTAGTAATTAGCTGATATCAATTCTCTTACTTCATACGTAATTGAATCTTGATTAATAAGGTTCCACGTGTAACCTTTTAGCTTTGATTGTACCTGGGTTGCAATACCTTTAGGACCTAGAATAATTACATGTAACTCAGTACCAATCTGATGCCTAATTATTGCATCAAAATTAATAAAGTGGTCGATATGTGTATGACTGATAAAAACAGCTTTAGTATTTTGTATTTCTTTTACTGTTAATAAACTCGCTTCACCACAATCGCATAAATAATTCCAAGAATGATTGTCTTTCTGAACTAGCATAGAAATATCTTCTTCTGAAGTACTTTTTACTGTAGTTGAAAACATTTTTTCTTTTTCTCTAATTCGTTGCAAAGAAACAAAAATCTAAAATGATTGAAAGAAAAAAGCGTTATTAAGTACTATAATAACGCTTTTAAAATATTCATTTGTGATAAACTATCCTAAATTAGTTATCGCATTTTGTATTCTTTTAATAGTTGTTTCTTTACCAACCATAGTCATAATTTCAAATAAATCTGGTCCAGCAAGTTTGCCAACTAAACTCAATCGTAATGGTTGCATTACTTTACCAAAACCTATTTCTTTTGAAGTAATCCATCCTTTAATTTCCGTTTGAGCATTTTCTATAGTAAAATCTTCAATTCCTTCAATTACAGAAACCAATTCCGTCATTAAAGCTCCAGTAGTTTCTTTCCATTGCTTTTTAGCTGCTTTTGGATCATATTCTGTAGGATCTTGGAAGAAGAAACTTGATAAATCCCAAAAATCTTGTACAAAAACTGCACGCTCTTTAATTAAAGAAACTACCTTTTCTACAAAGTCTTTATTAGCAGTAATTCCCTGATTTTCAAGTATTGGTAAAAACAAATTAACTAACTCATTATCAGTTTTTTGCTGTAAATATTGTTGATTAAACCACTTTGTTTTATCAGGACTGAATTTTGCTCCAGATTTACTTACTCTAGCTAAATCAAAAGCTTGAATTAAAGCTTCTAGTGAGAATAATTCTTGCTCCGTTCCAGGATTCCAACCTAATAAAGCTAACATATTTACAAAAGCATCAGAAAAATATCCATCTTCTCTGTATCCACGTGTAACATTACCAGTATTTTCATTTGTATACTCTAGTGGAAATACTGGAAAACCTAGTTTATCACCGTCACGTTTACCTAATTTTCCTTTACCGATAGGTTTTAAAATTAAAGGTAAATGCGCAAATTTTGGTGATTCCCAACCAAATGCAGTGTATAATAATGAATGTAATGGGAGAGAAGGTAACCATTCTTCACCACGAATTACATGTGAAATTTCCATTAAATGATCATCAACAATATTTGCTAGATGATAAGTTGGCATACCGTCAGATTTAAATAAAATCTTATCATCCAATGTATTAGTATCAATTTTAATTGTTCCTCTTACTTCATCTTGTAAAATTAAAGTTTCGTCTTGAGGTGTTTTGAAACGTATTACATATTTTTCTCCTGCATCTATTTTTTGCTGAACTTCTTCTTCAGAAAGTACTAAAGAATTCACCAATCTTCCTTTTTCACGATTATGCCAATTGTAAATAAATGTTTTACCATTTGCTTCATGATCTTTACGATGCGCATCTAACTGATCTGCAGTGTCAAAAGCATAATATGCCCAACCGTTTGCTAATAATTCATCAGCATATTGTTTATATAAATTTTTACGTTCAGATTGTCTGTAAGGACCAAATTTCTCATTCTTTCCTGGACCTTCATCAAAAGGAATTTCACACCATTCTAAGGCATCTACAATATACTGTTCTGCATTAGCTACATAACGTGTTTGATCAGTATCTTCAATACGTAAAACGAATGTTCCGTTATGTTTTTTTGCAAATAAATAATTGAATAATGCGGTTCTTACGCCACCCATATGTAATGGTCCTGTTGGACTTGGCGCGAAACGCACACGAACGTTGTCAGACATTTTTTTAATTTTTTAACGAGGCAAAGATAGTTTTAAAAGACAAAGCAAAAAAGACAAAAAAAAAGAGTTTCTTTCGAAACTCTCTTTCATAATATTTATGTAAAAATAATTTATAATTTGTAATACAAACCGAATGATAGTGCAGGAGATTTTGCAACTCTTCGTCCGCTTAAAGCACCACCTAAACCAACATTTGCACCAAAGTTTTTATTAATTTCTCCTATAATTTTAAATCCAAAAGCTGCATAGCTCTGGTCATTAACATATAAACTTGTTCTTAAGTTAGTAATTGGTTGTAAAATTTCTCCATTTTGAAAAGAAGCAACACCATCTAAAAAACCAGCAACCCATAACCATGAACCTACTTTATAACCAGCTTCACCACCTAATTTAAATGCAGAGCTATAATTGTTTGTTCTAATATCGACTCCTGTAAAAGCTTGAATATACCATTTATCGAATCCTCTACCTGCAGAAATAACAGGAGTAAAAGTCCAAGCATCGTAACCCGTTCTTAAACCAGTAGCAGCATCAAAATTACTTGTATTAGCTTCAACCATCAATTGACCAGAAATTAACCACTTTTTATTGTAAAAATTATGACGAACTCCAACTTGTATATTTCCTAAAGAACTTTCAGATCCTTCTGCAGTTACTGGAAATGGAGTTGGATTAACTAGATCGTTAGTAGCAACAAATTTAAAAGGTAAGTTAGCTATTAAAGTTGTTCTATCTGAAATTCCGTATTCAGCATATAATTGTAACGTGTTATCGTTAATTTCTCTTTCAGTTTGAAAATCTGGATTTCCAAAAATATCCGAGTATGTTGGAATTGTAGTAAAAGATAATTGTAAATAAGCTTCACCTTTCTTTTGTGTCCAAGGACTTTGAGCATATGTGCTTATTGATAGGCAAATAAGTAAAAAATAAGTTAGTTTTTTCATGTTTTAAATCTTTTCACTGTTAGTTTAAATATAAGTCATTTCCTTACAAAAAATCACTAGAAATTTTAAAATTTCTAGACAGTATAAAGTTTGTATTTATCTTAGATGTTATTAAGCTTTTAAATAAAAGATATATTTTTATTTAAAGAAAAAGACTGATCATTCTTGATCAGTCTTTAAGTAATTATATTTTATGTTTTCTTAATTAAAAGAACCTATACAACATAAACCGTTACGAACAGTTCCAATACAAGATTCTCCTACCGGAGCATCTAAAACACAAGTACCACCTTCAGATCCGATGAATCCTTGTCCACCTTCATGATGAGAAGCTACACAACCAGTTGCAGTACAATTAGAACTTCCCCAAATTCCTCCTTGGATAGTTCTTTGTTGTTCTTTAGATAAAATCTTAGTGTTTTGAAGTTTTAAAAATTCTTTTTTCATAATATTTAAATTTATGAGGTTAATAATTACTTTAAATCTATTGTTATTTTCTTTTTAATAGTGTTAAAGTGGATTATTTTAAAATTTATTTAACAAATTATCATATTAAATCACTGTTTTAACTTTTTTAATACTGTTTTTGAACACGAAATTTGATTACTTTTATAAGTTAATATTTGTTTTATGAGTAATTTCAATCGAATTGAGCAAAAACTTCAGCAGTTTAGTAGAAAATTTTACACAAATGAACTAATAAAAGGAAGTATTCTATTTTTAACTTTAGGACTTTTATATCTTTTATTTACACTATTTATAGAGTATTTTTTCTGGTTAGAACCTAATGCAAGGACCGTTTTGTTCTGGTTATTTATAACCGTAGAAGTATTTTTATTAATTCGTTTTATTTGTTTTCCGATTTTTAAACTTTTTGGACTTAAAAAGGGAATTACTCAAGAAGAAGCTTCTAAACTAATTGGAAATCATTTTCCAGAAGTAAAAGATAAATTACTTAATTTTTTACAGCTTAAAAACGAAACAAATTCATCTGAATTACTTTTAGCAAGTATCGATCAAAAAGCAAGTGAACTGCAACCGATTCCTTTTTCAAATGCTATAAATTTCTCAGTAAACGTAAAATATTTAAAGTATTTAGTAATTCCAGTGGTTTTATGGTTACTTACTTTTATTACTGGTATTGATGATAAACTTAATGATAGTTTAAATAGAGTAGTAAATCATAGCATTGCTTACAATCCACCTGCTCCTTTTTTCTTTGAACTAACTTCAAAAAACTTAGAAGTAATTAAAGGTGATCCTTTAACTGTTTACATACAAACTAAAGGACAAGTTATTCCTGATGAAGCAAAAATTAACTTTAATAATGAATCTTATTATTTAGATAATAATGGTTCTGGACTTTTTTCTTACACCTTTGAATCCGTAAATAAAAACATTCAATTCTTTATTGAAGCAAACAACATTAAGTCTGCTAATTATCAAGTAAATATTATTAAGACTCCTTCAATAAAAAATATCAGTATGCAGATCAATTATCCGAGGTATATTGGTAAAAAAAACGAAAAACTTTCTAACGCAACAAACATCACTGTTCCACAAGGAACATTCGTAACTTGGAAAGTTTTAACTTCTGATACAGATAGTGTTAATTACACGAGTAACAATAAAACCAAACCTTTTAAAACAGATAAAAACAACGAGTTTTCTTTTCAAAAGAGAATTTTAGATGATGTAAATTATTTAATAAGTACTTCAAATGTTAAACTAAAAAATTACGAGAAACTAAATTTTTCTATTAATACAATTTCTGATGAATTTCCTACGATTGAAGTTAAATCAAATATTGATAGTATTTCTAGAGGTCCTGTTTATTTTGCTGGTGAAATTTCTGACGATTATGGATTTCAAAAATTAGAAATGGTTTATTATGATATTGACAATCCTGAAAATAAAAAGATTAAACAAATAAAAATTTCTAGAGAAAACGTTCAGAGCTTCTTTGCTAAGTTTCCAGATGATTTAAAATTAATAGAAGGTATAGACTATGAATTATTCTTTAGAGTTTTTGATAACGATGCTATACAAGGAAATAAAAAAGCAAACAGTAAAAAGTTTTCATATAGAAAGAAAACGACTGAAGAATTAGATAATGAATTACTGAATGAACAACAAAATTATTTAGAAAACATTCAGAATTCTTTACAAAAGCAACAAGACAGCAAACAAGAACTAGAAAAAGTTCAATTCGATCTTCAAAACAAGAAGAATATGAATTGGAATGATCAGAAGAAAATAGAAAATATTATCAAGCGACAAGAGCAGTATCAGAACATGATGCAACGACAAACAAAGAAACTTCAAGAGAACTTTTCTGAAAAGAAAGAAAAAAATGAAAGTTTACAAAAGAAAAAAGAAAACTTACAGAAGAGAATAGAAGAACTTAAAAAGATTCAAAAACAAAAAAAGCTTTTAGATCAACTTAAAAAAATGGCAGAAAAGCTGAACAAGGAAGATTTAATTAAAAAGTCAAAACAACTTGCTCAACAAAACAAACAGCAAGAAAAAAGTTTAGAAAGAGTTTTAGAATTAGCTAAGCAATATTATGTAGAGCAAAAAATGAATAAAATTGCTGAAAAACTAGATAAATTAGCTAAAAAGCAAGAAGAATTAAGTAACAAAGAGAACACAGAGGAGGAACAAAAAAAATTAAAAGAAGAATTTGAAAAGCAAAAAAAGGAATTAGATGATTTAAAAAAGGAAAACGAAAAATTAAAAAGACCAATGGATATTCCTTCAGTTGAAAACTTAAAGAAGGAAACACAAGAACAATTAAACAAAGCAGAAGAAAACCAAAAGAATAATAACAGTCAAAAAGCTAAACAAAATCAGAAGAAAGCTGCTCAAAAAATGAAAGAAATGAGTCAGAAAATGCAGCAATCAATGCAAATGATGAGTAATGAAATGGCTGAAGAGAACATGGAAGATCTTCGTAGTATTCTTGAAAACCTAGTTACATTCTCTTTTGATCAGGAAACATTAATGAATGATTTTTCTAAAATTAATTCAGGACATCCTAATTTTGGAAAAAATTTAAAAAAGCAGAATCAATTAAAAACATACTTTGAACATATTGATGATAGCTTATTTGTTTTATCACTACGTGTACCAGAAATCAGCTCTAAAATACAAGATCATTTAGCTGATGCACATTATAATTTAGATCAATCCTTAGAAAACTTTGCAGATAGTAGATTCCGAAATGGTGTTTCTAACCAAAGATATGTTATGACTTCAGCTAATGAATTAGCCAATATGTTAAGTAATACTTTAGATGCAATGCAAAACCCTAAACCTGGTAGTGGTAGTGGAAAAGGGAAGAGTGGAGATTCATTTAGTTTACCAGATATTATTCAAAAACAAGAAGGAATAATGGAAAAAATGAAGAAAGGAATGAATAAAAATGGAAAAGATGGAAAACCAAAAGATGGTAAAAATGGGGAACCTAAAGATGGAAAAGGAGATAAACAGGGTCAAAAAGGGAAGAATAAAGGACAACAAAAAGGAGAAGGACAACAAGGACAAAACGATGATTTAAATGGAGAATTATACGAAATATACAAGCAACAAAGTGAACTTAGACAGCAATTACAAGATGCTATAAAGGATGGAAAAGACGGAAATGGAGAAGGTAAAAAAGCATTAAAAGAGATGGAACAGTTGGAAAATGAAATTTTAGAAAAAGGTTTTAATCAAAGTACTTTACAAAGAATGCAGCGTTTAAATTATCAACTTTTAAAATTAGAAAAAGCAACTTTCGAACAAGGAAGAGAAAAGAAAAGAAAGTCTAACACTAATTTAATCCAATACAATAAAAATAGAATTAAAGAAATTGAATTTAAAAAACAGTATTATAATCAAACTGAAATTTTAAACAGACAATCGTTACCTTTACAACAAAATTACAAGAAGAAAGTTCAAGAATACTTCAACAATAAGAACACTTCTAAAAATTAAAAAATGATAGCTTTTAACTACGAAACCAACTTTGAACTTACAGATGAAAAAAGAACATCTGAATGGATTATTAAATGTATAGAAGAAGAAAACCACGAGCTAGGTGAAGTGAATTATATCTTTTGTGATGATACTTATTTACATAAAATAAACGTTGAATTTTTACAACATGATACATTCACAGACATTATTAGTTTCGATTATTCTTTAGGTAAACTTGTGAGTGGAGATATTTTTATTTCTGTAGAGAGAGTAAAAGAAAATGCTTCTAAATTTGAAGTTTCTTTTCAAGAAGAACTACACCGAGTCATTATACATGGGATACTTCATTATATGGGTTTTAAAGATAAAACAGATAATGAAAAACAAATCATGAGAGACAAAGAAAATACTTGTTTAAAAGTCTTAAATTTGTAGTCCGTTCCACGTGGAACGGACTTTTTTATTTTAAAGAATATCCAATACAGAATATAAAGATGAGTTTATTCACAACAACATACGATGTTATTGTAGTAGGAGGAGGACATGCTGGTAGTGAAGCAGCAGCAGCAAGTGCAAACATGGGAGCACACACTCTTTTAATTACAATGAATTTACAGAACATTGCTCAAATGAGTTGTAATCCTGCCATGGGTGGAATAGCAAAAGGACAAATAGTTAGAGAGATTGATGCATTAGGTGGTTACAGTGGAATTGTCACAGATAAAACCGCTATACAATTTAAAATGCTTAACAAATCTAAAGGACCTGCAATGTGGAGTCCGAGAGCTCAATCTGACAGAATGCAGTTTGCAGAATGTTGGAGAAATATGCTTGAACAAACTGAAAATTTAGACTTTTATCAGGATTCTGTAAACGGTTTAATCTTCGATGAAAACAAAATAATTGGAGTAAAAACAAATCTTGGTTTAGAAATAAAAGCCAAAACTGTAATTGTAACAGCAGGTACATTTTTAAATGGTTTAATTCATATTGGAGAAAAAACATTTGGTGGTGGTAGAGCAGGGGAAGGAGCTTCTACCGGAATAACAGAAGACTTAGTTGCTAAAGGTTTTGAATCTGGAAGAATGAAGACAGGAACACCTCCAAGAGTAGATGGACGTTCTTTAGACTATTCTAAAATGACAGAACAACCTGGTGATGATAATCCTAAAAAGTTCTCTTATCTACCAATTACATCTGTTTTAAAAGAACAAAGATCTTGTTATTTAACTTATACAAATCAAACTACTCATGATCTACTTAGAGAAGGGTTTGATAGATCTCCTATGTTTAATGGAAGAATTAAATCAACCGGACCTAGATACTGCCCGTCAGTAGAAGATAAAATAAATCGTTTTGCTGATAAAGAAAGACATCAAGTTTTTGTAGAACCTGAAGGATGGAATACAGTTGAGATATACGTAAATGGGTTCTCTACATCTTTACCAGAAGACATTCAAGACAAAGCAATACGTTCAATTCCTGGATTCGAAAATGTAAAATTCTTTAGATATGGTTACGCTATAGAATATGATTATTTCCCACCAACTCAGCTAACACATTCATTAGAAACAAAACTTATCGAAAACTTATTTTTCGCTGGACAAATTAATGGTACAACTGGATATGAAGAAGCAGCTGCACAAGGATTAATGGCTGGAGTAAATGCAGCTTTAAAAACTCAGAATAAAGAACCTTTTATTTTAAAAAGAAGTGAAGCATATATTGGAGTTTTAATTGATGATTTAATCACAAAAGGAACCGAAGAACCATATCGAATGTTTACTTCAAGAGCAGAATACAGAACCTTATTACGTCAAGATAATGCAGACTTAAGACTAACACCTAAGGCATATGAATTAGGTTTAGCATCACAAGAACGTTTAGATAGAGTAGAAGAGAAGAAACAAAAAACAGAAGAAACTATAGAATTCTTAAAAAAGCTAAGTGTAACAAAAGAGGATATAAACCCTATACTTGAGAAAAAAAATCTAGCAGCTATAAGTCAATCTATGAAATTATATAAAATAGCAGCCAGACCTCAACTTACTTTTAATGACTTTTTATCTATAGAAAAATTAAATAATTTCATAGAAGAAAATTCAATAGATAAAGAAATCATAGAACAAGTTGAAATTCATTTAAAGTATTCTGGTTATATCGAAAAAGAGAAGAGCAACGCTGATAAGTTAAACAGATTAGAAAACGTTCCAATCCCTTCAAGTTTTGATTACACTAAAGTAAAATCATTATCATACGAAGCAAGAGAAAAACTTCTAAAAATAAAACCAACTAGTATTTCACAAGCGAGTCGAATAAGTGGAGTTTCTCCAAGTGACGTCTCCGTATTATTAGTTTATATGGGTAGATAATTTAAAACGTTCCATGTGGAACGTTTTTTTTATTCTTTAAAATTTAAATCAAAAAAGCGAATGTTCCTTGTGGAACATTTTTTTAAATTTACCTTTTTAAAACGAAAAGTTTCACGTGGAACTTAAAATAAAAAATAACTTGAACTATAATAAAAACACTTCCATTTATAAAGATTGTAAAGATCATTCAGTAAGTAAAGAAGATTTTAAATTATTAAGAAACGAAGAATACGATTTATTAATTACAAGTCCAATACCTGATAATTTAAGTTCTTATTACGAGAGTGAAGAATACATTTCACATACAGACAGTAGTGAAGGAATAATTAATAAGATTTATCAAAGCGTAAGAAAGTATACTATATCAAAAAAAATAAAACTTATAAATAATTATAGTAATAAAAATAAGTCAGTATTAGACATAGGATGTGGAACTGGAGACTTCATAAAAGAATGTAAAAACAAAAATTGGGAAGTTGTAGGTATCGAACCAAATTCTAAAGCGAGAGATATAGGACGAACTAAAAACTTAGTTATATTAAATTCAATTGATGAATTACGTGAACAGAAATTTGATGTAATAACAATGTGGCATGTTTTAGAACATGTAACAGATTTAGATGAGACTATTAACAAAATTAAAAACATGTTAACAGAGAATGGAACTTTAATTATTGCTGTGCCTAATTATAAAAGTTTTGATGCTACTTATTATAAATCTTTTTGGGCTGCATATGATGTACCAAGACATGTTTGGCATTTTTCAAAAAATAGTATCTCAAGAATCTTTGATAAAATCAAAATGGAAGTTATAAATATAAAACCAATGTTATTTGATTCATTCTATGTTTCTATGTTATCTGAAAAATATAAAAGAGGAAGAAATAACTTTTTAAATGCTTTTTTGGTTGGATTATGGTCTAATATAAAGGGAGTATCAACAAAAGAATATTCATCTCATATCTACATCTTAAAAAACAAGAAATAATTATTTATAGATAGTTTTAAGAAGGTTTTATATATAATGTATAAAATCATATTAATAAAAAATAAAAACGCTTTAAATCTTGTTATTTAAAGCGTTTACTATAATTAAAAATTATATTTAATTTATTTTTAATAAGTTTTACTTACTTAATAAATACACTCCAAAAATTGCAATTATAAAGTAAACTGCTAATGTCATAGCACCTGCGTAATCTTTTGCTAGTCTTTGTCCGACTAAAAGAAAAATTAAACTTAATGCAGAAAGTACTGATCCAATTAAAGCTATTTCTTTTGCACCTGTTGTTGATAAGTGAAAAATACCGACGAACATTAAAGCACCAGCTAAAAGTTCCATAATTAAAATAATTGCTAATAAAATAGGCACAGAATTTTTTAAAGGAGAATTTTTAAAGTGTTCTTTGATAAAAGATGAATTTCCTTTCCAATCTGTAACTTTATCTATACCCGATTGTAAAAAAGTAACAATAAGAAATAATAGCAATAAAATTTCTGTTATGTGTTTTTGAATAAGTTCCATAAAATAAGTTTGTTTAGGATAAAATTACTACATATTGTAACAATTAAAAAAAATTGCGTCATATAAGTAACTTAAATAGCTATATTTATAAATAAATCAACTTAAAAAAATTTAACTATGTTATTCGTTTTTAACCCATTATTGCCAATAATAATATTTCTATCTATAATATTATTGATATCTGCATTCTTTATAGTAAAACAACAAACTGCTGCTGTAATCGAACGGTTTGGTAAGTTTCACAGTATACGTCAGTCTGGTTTACATTTAAAAATACCTTTAGTAGATCGTATTGCAGGTAAATTAAGCCTTAAAATTCAACAGTTAGATGTAATTGTAGAAACAAAAACTTTAGATGATGTATTTGTACGTTTAAAGGTTTCTGTTCAGTACAAAGTAATAAAAGATAAAGTTTACGATGCTTTCTATAAGTTAGATTATCCACACGATCAAATTACAAGTTATGTATTTGATGTTGTTCGTGCAGAAGTTCCTAAAATGAAGTTAGATGATGTATTTGTTAAAAAGGATGATATTGCTATAGCTGTAAAAGCAGAATTAAATGATGCAATGATGGAGTATGGATATGACATTATTAAAACTTTAGTAACAGATATCGACCCTGATGCTCAAGTAAAGGCTGCAATGAATAGAATTAATGCTTCTGAAAGAGAAAAAATTGCTGCACAATATGAAGGTGATGCACAACGTATTTTAATTGTTGAAAAAGCAAAAGCAGAGGCAGAAAGTAAAAGATTACAAGGTCAAGGTATTGCAGACCAAAGAAGAGAGATTGCACGTGGTTTAGAAGAGTCTGTAGAAGTTTTAAATAAAGTTGGTATTAACAGTCAAGAAGCTTCTGCATTAATCGTTGTAACGCAACATTACGATACATTACAATCGATAGGAGAAGAGACAAATAGTAATTTAATCTTATTACCAAACTCACCACAAGCAGGTAGTGACATGTTAAATAACATGGTAGCGTCTTTTACAGCAAGTAACCAAATTGGTGAAGCTATGAAAAGAGCTAAAAACAAGAAAAAAGATGATTCTGAAGATTAATAATACATCTATAAATACTAATAGATTAAAAGCCAGTAGTAAAAACTACTGGCTTTTTTACGTTTATCAACAAAAAACTAACGATCATCAAACAAATTATAAAGTCTTTTAATTCATCTGTTTATTTGTATCAAACTTAAAAAATGATGAAAAAAATTATTACCATAATTGCTATGGTTAGTTTATATACTACTGTAGCTCAAAAGAAAAATTATACTAATGATATTAATACTTTTATAAAAGAATTTCCCACTAATACAGAGCTATCAGTCTTAGTTGTAGATGGAAATAATTCTGAGTTCTTAGGTGTCAGAAGACAAAATGGTACTATAAATAGTATTGATAATAAAAAAAGTATTTTTGAAATAGGATCTATTACAAAAGTATTTACCAATATTTTGTTATCTAATTCAATACAGCATAGTAAGACTACTTTGAATGAAACTTTACAAAGTAACTTTGATTTTACTATTGATAAAGGCGATATTATTACTTTACAACATTTATCAAATCATAGCTCTGGATTTCCTGTTTTACCTTCTAATATGTATAAACAAATGGAAAAGAATCCAACAAATCCATATAAAGAGTATACAAATGATGACTTAGAAAAGTATTTGAGTGGGAAAATTGACTATGGATTTAAAGCTGGTGATAAGAGTGTGTATTCCAATTTAGGAATGGGATTATTAGGATATATATTGACAAAAAAAACAAAGAAAACCTATCATCAATTGCTAAATGAAACTATTCTTAATCCTTTACAAATGAATAGTACTTCAACTAATGTAAAAGATAAAACTAAATTGGTAAAAGGTCTAAATCCTGATGGTAGTTTTGCAAGTAATTGGGATTTTACGGATGCTTTGGTTGGAGCAGGTGGAATAAAATCTACAACTGAAGATATGGAAAAATTCATCCGTAAAAACTTCGAAAATGATCCAATGTATACATTACCATTAAAAGAAACATTTGATGTAAATAAAGTAGCTAAAATTGGTTTAGGTTGGCAAATTATAGCCAATAAAAATAAAAAGTTTTACTGGCATAATGGAGGAACTGGTGGATATAGATCTTGTTTAGTATTTCATAAAGAAACTAAAAAAGCAGTTTTGATATTATCGAATATTTCAGCTTTTCATGGTAAATCTTCGAGTTTAGATAATTTATGCTTTTCTTTATTTAAGAAACTAATGAAATGATAAAAAAGAGAATCTTTATAATCCTTTTACACTTAACTTTCTGGTTATTAAGTTATCTATATATAACTTCTGGTAATTTAAGTTGGAATGGATTTGGAAAAGAAGAAGGATTATTAAAAAAAGCATACCTGTATGGTATGTTTTTTAATGCTTTATTATTTTACATTCAAGTGTTTTGGTTGGTTCCTAAGTATTATGTGAAAAACAAAAAAGCAATGTTTTGGGGATTTTCTATAGTACTTTTCTTTTTAATAACTTATGTGGAAACTTATTTAGATGTTGCTTTAGCAGTAAAGTATCGTGTGTATAGTTTTGAACCAATTGCAGCTGGAATAATATGGTTTTATCATAATTCAATATTTCATTTCATATATTTTATAGTTGGGTTTTATTACCGTTTTCAACAAGAATACATCAAATCTGAGAGAGTAAAACAAGAATTACTAATAGAGAATCATAATGCTGAATTAAAATACTTAAAAGCTCAATTAAATCCACATTTTTTATTCAATGGAATTAATAGTATTTATCATTTAATTGGAAAAAATAACGCTAATGCTAAAAGCACGTTGCTTAAGTTTTCTAATTTATTACGTTATCAACTTTATGAGAGTAATACAAACAAAATAGAGCTATATAAAGAGATAAATTACATAGAAGAATACATTAGTATAGAAAGAATAAGAAAAGGAGAGGATATCGTTTTAAATTTAAATATAGATATTGAAAAAGAATATAATTTGATTATGCCTTTATTATTAATTCCTTTCATAGAAAATGCTTTTAAACATATTAGCAATCATAATGAAGCAAAAAATAATATTATATCAATCTCAATTGTAGAAAGAAATAACCTTTTAAAACTAATTGTTAATAACTCTAAAGATTCTTTTCATCATAAAGCAAAGAGTGGGGGAATAGGTTTAAAAAATGTAAGGAAGAGATTAAATTTACTCTATAAAGATAAATATGATTTAAATATTAAATCTACTGAAGATACACATGAAGTTGAACTTATAATGCACTTAAATTGAGAAAAATAAATTGTTTAATTGTTGATGATGAACCCTTAGCTAGAGAGGGAATTAAAGAGTATTGTGATCAAATTCCTTTAGTAAAAGTTATTGCGTTGTGTAAAAATGCAATTATAGCGAATGAATATTTACAATCACATGAAATTGACTTAATTTTCTTAGATATTAACATGCCATTATTAACAGGATTAGAATGGTTAAAAACACTTAAAAACTCACCACTTGTAGTAATTACCAGTGCATATTCTGAACATGCGTTAGAAAGCTATGATTTTGAAGTTATAGATTATTTAGTAAAACCTATTCCTTTCAACAGATTTTTACAGGCTGTTAATAAAGCTGAACGCTTGTTAGTTAAAGAAGATGATAACAATACAATTTTTATTAAAACATCTAATGCAATAAAAAGAGTTGTTAGTAGTGATATTCTATTCGTAGAATCTATGCAAAATTATGTGAAAGTAATTACAGAAAAGGAAACAATTATTACACATATTACATTAAAACAAATGTATGAGCAATTGCCTAAAAACGAGTTTATACAAACACATAAATCCTATATTGTATCAAAAAATAAAGTCGACGAGATTAATGGTAATTTAATTGTAATATGTGATTATAGAGTACCTATAAGTGTTCGACTAAAAAAAGAAGTACTGCAAAGTTTAATGCAATAAAAAAGCTCACAAATTGTGAGCTTTACATATATAATTTCTTAAAAATTATTTTTCTTCGATTCTATCGTCCTCTTCTTTGGTAGCATCTTTAAATTCCTTAATACCAGAACCTAATCCTCTCATTAATTCAGGAATTTTCTTTCCTCCAAATAATAATAGTACTACAACTACTATTAATGCTATAGACGCTCCACCAGGAATTGCTAAAAATGTTGTTAATGTATTCATCATCCAAAATTTTGTATTGCAAAGATATAAAAAACTTTAGTTACTTCTTTCAATAGTTCCACCAATTACTTTCTTTTCTTCAATAAGTTCTGGCTTACCTTTATAAAGTATTGTTCCACCAAAGCTTACTTTAGCATTTAAAGTTTCTCCTGAATGAACTTCAGCTTTTGCACCGGAACCAGCAGTTACTGTACAAACATTGGTAACTTTTAAATTATAACCGTGATAAGTTGCACCTAAATCTAATTTAACTGTCTGATTTTTAGCTTCGCCTGAGAGTTTAATAACTCCACCAGAAGAGCTTTTCACGGCTAAATGTTTTGTGTTAACAACTAAATTCATGAATGCGCCTTCTTGAGCTTTAATTTCAACATGATTTTGATTAATCTCTTTACATGTTAATGTAACTCCTTCATTTGCATCTATAATACTTATATCTTTATTAAAATATAATTTAGCTTTTACTTTTCCATCCGCAGTAGTTTCAGGAAAACGTAATGATATTTTTAATTTCTTACCTTGTTGCTTAATTCTTACTTTTTCTGCTTTCTCTCCAGTAATATAAATTTCTTGTTTATCAGATTTAATTAATTCTATATCGATACCATTGTATACTTTAAGAATCTCAAAATCTTTCAGTTGCTTCGTAATTGTGGTTTGAGCAAAAGTAAAAATAGAAAGAAAACAAAGCTTAAAAAATAATATTTGTTTCATTTTTAGGTGATTATATAACTACAAATTAAACTAAAAATTTGTGTGATTAGTATATTGAAAAAGTTAAAGTTTAGTGTGATATTAAGTCAAAATCTAAATGTTTTCTTTCAAGATCTGTATGTTTAACTTTAACAACAACTTCATCTCCTAATTGAATTACAGCTTGAGTTGCTTGACCTACAACCGCATACTTTTTTTCATCAAAAATGTAATAATCATCTTTTATATCTCTAATACGAACCATTCCTTCGCATTTATTAGCTATAATTTCAACATAAATTCCCCATTCTGTAACACCAGAAACAACACCTTCGAATTCTACATCTTTATGATCTTGCATATACTTAACTTGCATATACTTAATTGATTCACGTTCTGCCTTTGCTGCGAGTTCTTCCATTTTTGAAGAATGTTTACAACGTTCTTCATAACCTTCTACTTTTGGTGAAGTACCTCCATCTAAATAATGTTGTAATAATCTGTGTGTCATTACATCAGGATATCTTCGGATTGGTGAAGTAAAATGACTGTAATATTCAAAAGCTAAACCGTAATGTCCAATATTTTGTGTTGTGTAAACCGCTTTACTCATTGAACGTATTGCTAAAGTTTCCACCATATTAGCTTCTCCTTTTCCTTGAACTTCTTTTAAAAGTTTATTTAAAGATTGAGAAGTTGTTTCTCTTGTTTGCGTATCGATTTTATATCCAAACTTAGATACAATATTTTGTAAAGAAGCTAACTTTTCAACATCTGGCTCGTCGTGAACACGATAAATGAATGTATCATTACTTGGTTTGCCACCTTTAGCTTTCCCTATAAATTCTGCTACTTTTCTGTTAGCTAATAACATAAATTCTTCAATTAATTTATTAGCATCTTTTCCTTCTTTAAAAAATACACCAACCGGATTCGCATTTTCATCTAAATGAAATTTAACTTCCACTTTATCAAAAGATATTGCTCCAGATTTCATTCGCTTACTGCGCATTTTCTTAGCTAATTCATCTAATTTTAAAATAGCATTAGAAATATTCTCATCTACAGTATATGCTGAACCTGATAATGAAACTTCAACAGGAACCACATTTGTTTTACTTTCTATAATGGCTTGAGCTTCTTCATAGGCAAAACGTTTATCAGAATAGGTAACTGTTCTTCCAAACCACTGATTTACAATCTGCGCTTTTTCATTCATCTCAAATACAGCTGAAAAAGTCAATTTTTCTTCATTCGGACGTAAAGAACAAACTCCATTAGATAACATTTCTGGTAACATAGGTACCACACGATCAACCAAATATACAGATGTTGCTCTGTCGTAAGCTTCGTCATCTAAAATTGTTTTTGGTTGTACATAATGAGAAACATCAGCAATATGAATTCCAATTTCATAATTACCGTTTTCTAAAACTGTAAACGATAAAGCATCATCAAAATCTTTTGCATCTTTCGGATCTATTGTAAACGTAAGATTATTTCTCATATCTCTACGTTTGGCAACTTCCTCATTTGTAATAGCTATGGGTAACTTTTCTGCATCTTCTTCTACCTCTTTTGGAAATTCATAAGGTAATCCGTATTCTAATAAAATCGAATGAATTTCAGTATCATGATCTCCTGGCTTTCCTAAGATTTGGGTAATTTTTCCAAAGGGATTTTTAGAATTTTCTGGCCAATCTGTAATCTTGGCAACTACTTTGTCTCCATTATCGGCCCCATTTAATTTTCCTTTCGATACAAATTTATCTGCATACATTTTAGAATTATCTGGTAAAACAAAACCGAAATTTTTACTCATTTGTAATGTTCCAACAAACTCTTGTCGAGCTCTTTCAATGATTTCAACAACATCTGCTTCTAGTTTAGATGTTTTTCTTTTGTTATACACATAAACTCTAACAATATCGTCTTGTAAAGCTTTATTAATGTTTACTGAAGGAACAAAAATATCGTCTTCAAAATCGTCACAAATAAAATATCCATTACCATTACTTGTAAGATCCATTGTACCAATATGATACTTACGATCTGCATTAATTTTATACTTTCCTTTTTCTGCTTCTACAATTTTATTTGTAGCAGCAAGTTCGTGAAGTTTCTTTATAATTTGATTTCTTCCGTCTGTATCGCTTATAGCAATTTTGCTAGCAATTTGCTTGTAATTAAAAGCCTTGTTACTATCTTCATTTAAGATTTTAAAAATCTTTCTCGTTAAATCCTTTATCACCTTACCTTTCTTCTTGTAAATTTTCTTCTTTTTAGGCATATAATTAATTAAATTTTTTACTGAACCAAAGTACAAAGAATTATCCACGGATAATATTTCTTAAAAAAATCTTAAGAAAAATGTAACATCTCTTAAATTTTCTCGTCTTTATATAAACTAACTACTACAAAGTGAAAAACTTACGTAAAATAATAATCTTCTTTCTTGTAATATTTATTACAGGAATCATTATTGCTGCAGTGAGTATAAACACAACACTAAGTAAAAAGGACCCAACAACAGTTGTTTCTTCAAAAAAAGACATTCCTTACTTAATCAAAATTTCATAGCTCAGTTTTCCTTATTAACAACTTATATTATTATTAATTGTTTTATTTTAAATTTAAAAAAAAAGACAACTGATTATAATAGTCTGTTAATTTGTGGAATTGTTTTCTGAATTTAAATTTGGTTTTATCACTTATTAAATGAAATTAACAATTTATGAGTATAAAAGTTAGTTGAAAATCAACTATAAAACATAGTTATTAACAATCTGTTTGATTAGAAATACACTTATTTTTATGAATAGTTAATTTCCTGTTCACTGTAAATAAATTGTAAATTTTATGTTGATAAATTCAAATTAAAAAACTAAAAAAAAAGTTGCATAATTCATGTAGATCACTGTATTGTAAAAAAAAATCAGAAAGCCAAAAATTCTTTTGATAAACTTCTTAGTAGTTCTTAACAATTTAGAAATATTGATAAATCGTTTATTTTAAGTTGTTTATTACCCTTTTCAAAAAAAGCATTGTTAATTACTGTTGATAACCGTTAATAACACTATTTTTGTGACCAACAACACAATTAAAATCAAGAAATTATGACTATTGCTATTGGTAATGATCACGCAGGAACAGAATATAAGTTTGAAATCATCAAATTATTAGAAGAATTAGGTCATACTGTAGTTAATTTTGGAACAGATGATAATGGTAGTATGGATTATCCAGACACAATTCATCCAACAGCTAATGCAGTTGAAAATAATGAAGCCGATTTAGGTATTATTTTATGCGGAAGTGGTAACGGAGCACAAATGACTGCAAACAAACATCAAGGAATTAGAGCTGCCTTATGTTGGAATAACGAATTGGTTGCTTTATCAAGACAACATAATAATGCTAACATATTAACAATTCCGGCTCGTTTTGTTTCATTACAACAAGCATTAGGCTTTGTAAAAATTTTCTTAGCTACAGAGTTTGAAGGTGGTCGTCACCAAAATAGAGTATCTAAAATCGCTTGTAGTTAATAACTAGTTAACAAATGAAATTTTTAGTAAAATCTTTTAATGAGCTCTCTTTAAGGGAGCTTTATAGTTTATTACAATTACGTTCAGAAGTATTTGTTGTTGAACAAGATTGTGTATATCAAGATATCGATGGTAAAGATGAAAAAGCTTTACATGTTTTAGGTGTTAAGAATAATGAAATTATAGCGTATACGCGTTTATTTAAACCATCTGATTATTTTGAAGAAGCTAGTATAGGTAGAGTTATTGTAAAACAATCGGAACGTAAATATGGTTACGGTCACGATTTAATGAAATTCTCTATTGATACTGTTATTAACAAGTTTTCTACAGAAACTATAAAAATAGGTGCGCAAACCTATTTACAAAAGTTTTACGAATCTCACGGTTTTCAACAAGTTGGTGAAGGTTACATAGAAGATGGGATTCCTCATATTCATATGATAAAAAATTAAATAAATTAAAAAAGGCTATGTAATTTACACAGCCTTTATTTTTTAAAATATAATTTCTTTACAGCTACACGTGTAATTGTCAAAGTAAAAACCACCAGGACAATCTATTTCAATTTTACATCGTTTTGAAGAGAAACCACCATTAATTAATTGTTGTGCTTCCTTGTTTAGTACTTTACCAAAATTTAAGATTGAGTTTTTCATGTAAATTAAATTTAAAAATTAAGTAAAGTAAAAATCTAATTTACAGTTATTAAAGTCAATAATAACTTCAGAAGTGTAATACCTTTTTTCAAAACTGACTTTGTAAATTAAAAGAATATTTTAAATTAATTTTGAAACTTCAATTACACCTCCAGAAGGTAAAT
>ERZ1740052.88-NODE-88-length-30318-cov-7.223144_pt1 | contig 30318 bp, 27 predicted proteins | sample MGYA00581750_ERZ1740052 | MGnify/ENA primary metagenome ERZ1740052 (study PRJEB43018, sample SAMN04849743) | marine metagenome | isolation source: floating plastic debris | place: Pacific Ocean | collected 2008-08-30 | study: EMG produced TPA metagenomics assembly...
ATGAAATAATATTCATCAGATATTGCTTCTTGATCATCTTCAGCATTCAGCTTAATTCCATTCAACAATTCAATATCTCCTTCTAAAGAAGTTCCTTGACCATAATTCCAGTCTTCGGCTCCTTCGTAAATCGCTGTATTCGGGCACTCTGGCTCACAGGCACCACAATTGATACATTCGTCTGTTATAATAATTGCCATTTCCTGTTTTTTTAATTGATAAAACCTACACCCGAAGTATTATTTGTTTTCGGATTGATTAAGATAAAAGCTCCATTCGCCTTGTTTTCTTTATAACTATCCACAAATAATGGTTTGCTTACTTTCAGGCTAACTTTCCCTATTTCATTCAGGGAAAGTTTTGAAGGGTTTTCATCTTCGCCCGAAAAGTCAGTATTAATAATTGTATCTAGACTTGTAATCTTAGCTTGAGCATCGTTTACTCCATGCTTGATATAATATTTTTCTGAAGCTTGTAATGGCGTACTATCCATCCAACAAATTGTAGCTTCTAATTGTTTTACAACTTTAGGTTCTTGACCAGTCTTCACCAACATGTCACCTCTACTTACATTCACATTGTCTTCTAATGTGATACTTACAGAGCTTCCACTTTTAGCTTGCTCGAATTCTTGATCGAAAAACTGAATACTTTTTACTTTAGATTTTGTTTCAGAAGGTAATACGGTAACTTCATCTCCAACTGCTAAATCTCCACCATATAATTTACCAGCATAACCTCTGTAATCGTGATATTCATCTGTTTTAGGACGGATTACTGTCTGTACAGGAAAACGCACTTTAAATTCAGAATCTTGTTCCTTTTCTACATGTAAACCTTCTAAATATTCTAATAAACTTTTACCGGTATACCATGGAATATTATTTGAAGGAGTAACTACATTATCTCCATGTAAAGCTGAAACTGGCACAAAAGTTAAATTTTGATCTTGGTAATCACTTTTTTGAGCTAAATATTCTATCTCTCCTTTAATCTGATTGAATTTCTCTTCAGAATAATCTACTAAATCCATTTTATTCACTGCGATAACAACTTCTTTTACTCTAAGTAAATTATTGATAAAGAAGTGACGATATGTTTGCTCTACTACACCATTTCTAGCATCTACTAAAATTATAGAAGCTTGAGAATTTGACGCTCCAGTAACCATATTTCTGGTGTATTCAATATGCCCAGGACTATCGGCTACAATGAAACTTGTTTTTGGGGTAGAAAAATAAATATGTGCTACATCGATTGTAATTCCTTGCTCTCGCTCTGCAACTAAACCATCTGTAGCTAATGAAAAATCTAAATAGTCAAATCCACGTTGCCTACTTTTTTCTTCAATTGCTTGAAGTTTATCTTCAGTCAATGAATTCGTATCGTATAAAATTCGCCCTATTAACGTGCTCTTTCCGTCATCTACACTTCCTGCTGTTGCTATCTTTAGTACGTTCATTTCTTTGCTATTATTAGAGCTTTAGACTGTAAGGTTCCTTAAAATAATCCCTAAAAACAATAACTTCTTACAGTCCTTAACTCTTCTTTAATTTTGTAATTCTTTAAAAATATCCTTGTTGCTTTCTTTTTTCCATTGCCGCTTCAGAACGCTTATCATCTATTCTAGCACCACGTTCAGAAATTTTAGATTCTCTAATCTCTGCAACTACAGATGCGATATCTACAGCATCTGACAAAACAGCTGCAGTACAACTCATATCTCCTACAGTTCTAAAACGAACCATTCTTTGCTCTACTTTCTCATCTTCATCTCGATATACAACTCCATCATTTGCAGACCAAATCAACCCGTCTCTTAAGAAAGTTTCACGTTGATGCGCAAAGTATATGGAAGGAATTTCAATAGCTTCCTTTTGGATATATGACCATACATCTAACTCTGTCCAATTTGAAATAGGAAACACACGAACATTCTGACCCAAATCGATTCTTCCATTTAACATATCGAACAATTCTGGTCTTTGATTTTTTTCATCCCACTGACCAAAATCATCACGAACTGAGAAAATTCTTTCTTTTGCTCTTGCTTTCTCTTCATCTCTTCTTGCCCCACCGATACATGCATCGAATCCGAATTCTTCAATTGCATCTAATAAAGTTTCTGTTTGTAAAATATTTCTACTCGCATACTTACCAGTTTCTTCTTTTACTTTACCAGCATCAATATTATCTTGAACATTACGAATGATTAACTCTACTCCTAATTCTTCAACTAATCGATCTCGAAATTCAATAGTTTCAGGAAAATTATGTCCTGTATCGATATGCATTAAAGGGAATGGAATTTTTGCTGGGTAAAAAGCTTTTTGAGCTAATCTTACCAGAGTAATACTATCTTTTCCTCCAGAAAATAATAACACAGGTTTTTCAAACTGAGCTGCTACCTCTCTTATGATATAAATTGCTTCACTCTCTAATGCTCCTACTCTAATTACATCCGTATTCATAATCATGTTTTTTAAATATGTAAACCACATTCTCTATTGCTCTCTACTTTAGTTGGATCGAAATACTTAAACTCGTTAGGTAAATCGAATTTTGCTAAGTATTGATCTAAATCTTTATCTGAAAAATTGTAAAAAGGACTCACTTTTAGCACTCCATCTTTACTAACCGAAACAATATCAATACTATCTCTAAAAGCAGTTTGTCCTTTTCTCAAATTTGTAAACCAAACATCTGGTTGATGTTCATTCATTGCTCTTTTAAAAGGTTCTAGTTTTACTTGCTCGGTAAAAACAGCATGATTCGGATCATCTACACTAGGTAATCCTAAGACGATATTTCTGTGTGCAACCGTTTGATTTGGTACATATAACTTTACATTTAAACTTAATTTTTCTATAAGTTCTTCTGCATGTTTATAAGTTTGAGGCGTATTATAACCTGTATCACACCATACAACAGGAATATCTTTTTGCTCGGTAACCACCAAATGTAAAATTGTACTTTCGTATGGTCTAAAATTAGTTGTAACTACTGGTTTTTTAGCTACTGATAAAGCCCAACTTACAATCTCTTGAGGAGATTTTCCTTTTAATTCTTTATTAATATTTTCTATATTCATTTTCTACCCCATTTGATGCTATTCCAAACTCTTTCATGAAAAAAATACAACAGCATTTTAGTTACTAATTCAATTCCCCCGATTGATAATGCCGTATCTACTTCTCCTGTAATTAACCAAGAAATTACGATTGTATCTATAGTACCGACTGCTCTCCAACTAATTGATTTTATAATACTTCGTATTGGTTTTTCGGAGTATCTATCTTCCTTGAAATTCGATTTTTCTTCTATTACTTGTTCAATTATCATTTTCAAAACACATTTACCCTATCGGAATACTAGGTTTATAAAACAAATATACATATGATTCATTAATGTCAAAGTAAAAATCAAAAAATTAACACTATTGTAATATTTGTTTAACTAAACTAGATCAGCAAGTGTAGTATTACGTAAGACATGCAATGTATTATCACGTACTTCAATCATTAATTTATGCACTGCACATGCTTGTTCATCTGGACAATCATCACATTTTTCATAAAAATTCAAGCTTACACATGGTACCATTGCAATTGGGCCTTCAAGAGTTCGGATTACTTCTGTCATTTTAACTTCAGAAGGTTCTTTAATCATATAATATCCTCCGCCCTTTCCTTTTTTGGCTCCTAAAACACCTGCTTTTCTTAAGGTAAGTAATATACTTTCTAAAAATTTATGAGATATATTTTCACTTTCAGAAATTGTTGCAATCTGAACCTTTTCTCCTTTCTCTTGCTTCGCAATAAAAGTAAAAGCCTTAATCCCATATTTTGTTTTCTTAGAAAGCATACTACAAATATATACTTTCTTATAGATTTTTACACTTCTAATGCCTGTTTTAGATCTTCAATAACATCATCAACAAATTCTAATCCTATAGAGCTACGCACTAATCCATCTGTTATTCCAACTTCTAATCGATCTTCTTCGCTTAATTTACTGTGAGTTGTGGAAGCAGGATGCGTTACAATTGTTCTTGAATCTCCTAAATTTGCTGATAAAGAGCATAATTTTATTTTATTTAAAAACTTTCTTCCAGCTTCGATTCCTCCTTTAATTTCAAAAGCTACAATATTACCTCCTAATTTCATCTGTTTTTTAGCCACTTCATATTGAGGATGCGATGGTAAAAAAGGATATTTTACAAAATTTACTGCTGGATGTTCTTCTAAAAATTGAGCAACTTTTAATGCATTATCACAATGTTTGTCTACTCGAACAGCTAAAGTTTCTAGACTTTTAGATAAAACCCATGCATTGAAAGGCGACATCGCTGGACCAGTATTTCTAGAAAACAGATAGATTTCTTTAATCAGTTCTGCTTTTCCTACTGTAACTCCACCTAAAACTCTACCTTGTCCGTCAATCAATTTTGTAGCTGAATGAATTACTAAATCTGCTCCGAATTTTATTGGATTTTGTAAATATGGTGTTGCGAAACAATTATCTATCACCAACAACAAATTATGCTTTTTAGCAATTTGAGATAAAGCTTCTAAATCCAAAATATCCACTGCTGGATTTGTAGGTGATTCTGCGTATAAAATTTTAGTATTCGGTTGAATTAAACTTTCAACTTTATCTAATTCATTAACTTTAAAATAACTAGTTTCTATATTCCATTTTGGCAAATACTTCGTAAACAAACTATGTGTTGAACCAAAAACAGAACGTGAAGAAACAATATGATCTCCAGCACTTAATAATGCTGCAAATGTTGAAAACACAGCGCCCATTCCTGTAGCAAATGCATAACCTGCTTCTGCTCCTTCCATTGCAACAATTTTATCTACAAACTCAGTAGTATTTGGATTAGAAAACCTACTATATAAGTTTCGTTGCTTTTCTTCTGCAAAAGAAGCTCGCATATCTTCTGCATCATCAAAAACAAAACTCGATGTTAAATATAATGGTGTAGAATGCTCTGAAAACTGTGAACGTTCTGTTTGAATTCTTACTGCCTGTGTTTCAAAATTCTTACTCATATCTCTTCGTTATTCAAAATAATTTTATAGTTGATTTTAGCTGTTTGCTCTATAATCTTAGCTACAGAACAATATTTTTCTACAGCCAAACTTGTTGCCTTTTTTACTTTTGCACTACTTACCGTTCCATTGAAACTATACGTAATTGTGATATCTTGAAAAATTGCTGGTATTTCATCTTCTTTACGAGTAGCATCTATTGAAACATTGTAATCGAAATCGTAAACCTTTTGTTTATTTAGAATTTTTACGACATCGATGCTACTACAACTTGCCAGACTTACTAACATTAATTCCATCGGACGAATAGCATTTACTGAAGTTTCATCTTGAGTTTGCCCCACTAATAATGAATAACCTGTTTGATTTTTTGCTTCAAATAATAGGTGTTTGTTATAATTTTTTAGTTGAATGTTCATTTGTTTTTATTTTTTTGTTAATCGTAAAATATCTCCGAATACACCTCTTGCTGTAACTTCAGCTCCGGCTCCAGCTCCTTGAATAACCAACGGTTGATCTCCATAAGATTCTGTGTAAATTTCAAATATGGCATCAGATCCTTTTAAACTTCCAAGTGGTGTATCTTTAGCTACAGAAACTAGTTTTACATCTAATTTCCCTTTATTTTGTTGTAAGTCTCCGTATAAATCTCCGATGTATCTTAATACATGATTTTCTTTTTGATCTGACTTTTCTGTAGTGTAATACGGATCTAATTTTGTGGTATTTGATAAGAAATCTTCAACACTTCCAGATCTCAATTCTTCTGGAATTAAATTCTGAATTTGAATATCTTCAAACTCATTTTCTAAATCTAATTCTCAAGCTAGGATTAAAAGTTTTCGGGCTACATCATTTCCGCATAAATCTTCTCTAGGATCTGGCTCAGTATATCCATTTTTGATAGCTTCTGATAACACTCCTGAAAATGAAGTTTCGTCTTCAGAAAATGTATTGAAAATGAAACTTAATGATCCTGAGAAAACACCTCTAATTCTTGTAATATTTTCTCCTGAATCGTGTAATAATTTTATCGTATCAATTAATGGTAACCCTGCACCTACGTTAGTTTCGTAGAGATATGTTTTTTTATTTTCTTCTAAAACATCTCGTAATTCTTTATAGAAAGAATGTGCAACTGTATTTGCTATTTTGTTAGATGAAACTAAATCGAAACCTGCTTTTACCAGAGGAATATAATTGTGTACAAAATCTTTACTGGCGGTATTATCAACAGCGATTAAGTTTTCTAAATGATGTCCTTTTGCAAAATTTATTACTTCTTCTAGATTGTTACTTGTATCGCTATTATCCAGATTATTTTTCCAGTTTTTGTCTACTCCGTTTTTACTTAATAATACATTTTTAGAATTGGCGACAGCAAAAATATTTAACTGAACTTTTCTTCTTTCTAAGATATTTTTTACACTTGCTAAAATTTGTTTTATTAAGGTTCAACCAACTAAACCTTTTCCGAAAATTGCAATATTTATTTTCTTTGCTACACCGAAAACCTGACCGTGAATTACATTAACTGCTTTGTGTAATTCTTCCTTTTTTACCACTAAACTCACATTCTTTCCAGAGATTGTATTATTGAATAATAATGGAACAATTTGGTTTTGAATTAAAGCATTGTATGGTAAATGAAATTCGCTAAGATCTTGGCCTATAATTGAAATAACAGCAACGTTATTTACTATTGTGATTTGATTGACATCTTTAGTAATTAAGTCTTGTGCAAACTCTTGTTCTAAAGCTTTAACTGCTAATTCTGATTTTTCTTTGTCAACCACCAATCCAATTCCTCTTTCAGAAGAACCTTGAGAAATAATACTAACACTTATTCCGTGATTTCCTAAGGATTTGAAAATACGTGCATCTACTCCGATTTTACCTAATAAACCTCTTCCTTCAAAATTTATTAAAGCTACATTTTCTAATACTGAAATTGATTTGATCCCTTTAGTCTTACTTTTTGAAGTAATTAAAGTTCCAGCATCCTTAGGGTTAAACGTATTTAAAATTCTAAGATTTATATTCTTTTCTATTAATGGAATAATTGTTTTTGCATGTAAAATATTCGTTCCGAAATTTGCTAATTCATTCGCTTCAGAAAATGAAAGTTCTTCAATCTTTTTAGCTTCACTTACCAAATCTGGATTTGCCGTAAAAATTCCATCTACATGTGTATAATTCTGTAATTCTTCAGCATCTAAATAATTTGCCAGTAAAGACGCTGTATAATTGCTCCCGTTTCTACCCAAAGTCGTTGTTTCATTCTTTAAATTTGACGCGATGTAACCAGAAACAATATTTACTGTACTTCCGTTATGTTCTTTAAAATAATTTACAACATTCTCTTTAGAAAGAGTATCTATAGGCTGTGCATTTCCGAAACTTTCATCTGTTTTTAGTAAAACTCTAGCATCTGTTGCATGAGCTGGAATTCCTCTTTGCTGTAATAATTCTGTTACTGTTTTTATCGAAATTAACTCACCTTGAGCTAAAACCTCATCTTTTGTTTTATTACTATAGTCACCCAATAAGCTTACTCCTTCAAATAACTTTTCTAGTTTTTGAAACTCATTAGAAAAATCTAATAATGGTGTAATTTTAGTCTGCTCATATTTAAAAGCTTCTAATTGCTCTTGATAAGTTTCACTTTTTGAAGCACGTTCTAGAATTGATTCTAATTCGTTTGTTGCATTTCCTCTTGCTGAAACTACAACTGTAATATGCTCTCCTTTATTTATTTTATTTTCTATAATATTGATAACATTATCAATTCCTTGATTTGATAATGATTTCCCTCCAAACTTTAAAACTTTCATCTTTTTAGCTTTTGGATTTTCTTTAAAAATTGATCCGAATATTTTTTCTAGTTGTTCATATTCAATTAAAAACGCATCGTGTCCGTGCACAGAATTAATTTCATTGTACGTTACATTAGGGTGTTTTTGTGCTAACTTTTTATGCGTTTCTCTATTTTCTTCCGCAGTAAAAAACAAATCAGAATCCACTCCAATAATGTGAATGTTCGCTTTAATGTTTTCTAAAATATCTTCTGTATTTTCTCCTTGAGTTACATCGATCGTTTTTAGCAACTGATTCATTAATTTATATGAAGCCAATTGGTAACGCTCTTGTAATTTTTTCCCATGATGTAACAACCAACTTTCTACATTGAAAATTTGTAAATTCTCATTTTTACTTCTCTGAAATCGTTGTTTAAATGATGCTGGAGTTCTGTAACATAACATCGCATGAATTCTAGCATCGTGAACTGGATTTTTAGAATTGGTTAAAAACAATTCTTGAATTTGACAGTTGGCAATTAACCAATCTGTAGATTTCCAATCTGTTGCTATAGGAATTAAATGCTCGGTTATTTCTGGCTGTAAAACTGCCATTTCCCAAGCAATTCCACCTCCTAAAGAACCTCCGATTAGAGCAAAAAGTTTTTCAATATTCAACTCTTTTAAACCTTGAATAAAGATTTGAGCGACATCTCTTGCTATAAAACTTTTGTACTCATCAATTAAAAAATCATCGTAGCCATTACCTGGAATATTGAAACATAAAATAGTGTACTTGTTAGTATCAATGATTTTATGTTCGCCAATTATGTCTTTCCACCAACCGTCTTCTCCTGCAACATTACTATTTCCTGTTAACGCATGATTTACTAAAATCACTGGTGCTTCATGAAGTGGTTGTCCGAAAAGCTGGTAAGACAAACGTATTGGTATTGTCTTACCACTTTCTGTTGTATAACTAGGTAAATTAATATGGCCTAATGTGTGCATTGTACTATGAACTTAGAAACAAATTATTCTTGAACTACTAACTGATTTACAGCTTTAAAAGCTTCTTTTAAATCAGACTTTAAATCTTCCACATTTTCTAATCCTACTGAAAGTCGAATTAAATCTTGTGTTACTCCTGTTGCTTCTTGTTCTTCATCGTTCAACTGCTGATGTGTTGTACTTGCTGGATGAATTATTAAAGACTTTGTATCTCCAATATTTGCTAATAATGAGAATAACTTCGTATTATCTGCTATAGTTTTTGCAGCTTCATATCCTTTTTTAGCTCCGAATGTTACAATTCCACTTTGACCTTTTGGTAAATATTTATCAGCTAAAGATTTGTATTTATTTCCTTCTAAACCTGGATAATTTACCCAAGCTACTTCGTCTTGTTCTTGTAACCATTTTGCTAATTCTAATGCATTTTCGCTATGTTTTTGAATTCTTACAGGTAAGGTTTCTAAACCTTGAATAATTTGAAATGCATTGGTTGGACTTAATGCTCCTCCAAAATCACGTAATCCTTCTAAAATTAATTTGAATGTAAATGATGCGGCTCCTAAAGTCTCGTAATATTTTAATCCGTGGTAACCAGCAGAAGGCTCAGTGAATTCTGGAAACTTACCATTATCCCAATCAAAATTTCCAGCATCAACAATTACTCCTCCAAGAGAATTTCCTTGTCCGCCAATATATTTTGTTAATGAATGAATAACAATATTTGCACCATATTCAATTGGATTTAGTAAAGATGGCGTAGCAACTGTATTATCTACGATAAAAGGAACTTTTGCTTTTTTAGCTTCGGAAGCAATATTTTCAAGATCTAATACATCTAACTTCGGATTCCCTAACGATTCAGCAAAAAATGCTCTTGTATTTTCCTGCACTGCTTTTCCGAAATTCTCAGGATCTGATGGATCAACAAAAGTTGTTGTAATTCCTAATCTTGGTAAAGTCACTTTTAGTAAATTATAGGTTCCTCCGTATAAACTACTAGAAGCTACAATATGATCTCCAGCTCTTAATAATGTTAATAATCCAGTTGAAATTGCTGCTGTTCCCGAAGCAAAAACTACTGCTCCTACTCCACCTTCTAAAGCCGCTAAACGTTCTTGTAAAATTTGATTCGTTGGGTTATTTAAACGTGTGTAAATAAATCCTAATTCTTTTAATGAAAATAAATTAGCTGCGTGATCTGCATTATTAAACACATATGAAGTTGTTTGATAGATTGGAACTGCTCTTGTTCCTCCTGTTTGTGTTACATCATGCCCAGCATGTAATGCATTTGTTTCGAATTGTAATGTACTCATTTTTCTTACTTTTTTGAGTTAATAAAAAATTAATCTAAAAAGTCAAACCACATCGTTTTACGATGCCGCATATAGAAAAATGTTATTAAGAAAAAAAAGACATTTCGTTAAGTTAATAGAAAGTCTATTTTGTTATCTATCCCGATATTTTTGGGTAGAATTTAGCACCTTCTTTGACTGAGCAAAGGGTTGCTAAGGTTTCACAGGGTCTATTCCCTCCACCTTTCTTGATAACATTATCGATAAGTGTTTGAACTTTACGTCTGCAAATATTCAATCATAAAAACTTAAAATCCAAATTTTTCGATACTTTTTTACAAAAAAATTATTTTAGTTTAAATTTCATAAGCAATGGAAGATGATCTGAAACTTGTCCGAATTCCTTTAAAACTCTGGCTTCAACAGGAACTATATTTTCAGAAGTATAAAAGATATAATCTAATCTTTTATTAGGGTTATCGCTATCATAAGTAAAATCATATTTTTCTTTTGAAAAAGCAGCGTTTCCAACATTTGGAATATTAAAAATCTCTAGGATTGCTGCTTCTTTAAAAGCAGGATCACTATTAAAATCCCCCACTAAAATGGTTGGATAATTCTTAGCATATGTATTAAATAATTCTACAACCTTTTTCACATGTTTTATACGAGTATTTTTATCAAAAGCTTCCAAATGAACATTCAAAAGAATTACTTCTTTTCCTTTTATATTTACTTTTGTAACCTGTACTAATCTATCTAAATAAAAAGCATCTCTGTAAAAAGGATTATCCTTAACTCTTTCCAGCACAATTCTAGAATAATCACTCAAACTGTACTTACTTAAAATCGACTGACCAGAAACTACTTTACCGAAATTTACACTTGGTAAACCGTATGGAAAAGGCACATATTTTTTATCCCAATTTACAGCTCTAGCAATATGATTATAACCTAATTTAGCGATCTCTTCTTCTTGATTTACTCTAAATGAACGACCTGAATTATAATCAATTTCTTGAAAAGCTATAATATCTGGATTCAATTTTTCAAACTCTAGTTTAGCTTTATTTAAATTTTTAGTAAAAAATTCTTTTGTTTTAGCTATTGGTTTATTGTTTGTCATTCCACTTAAATATCCAATATTATATGTTATAATACTATGTATTGAATCACTTTTATATTTCGTCTCAAAAGTATTTGTTAGTAGTTTTTCGTAATCTTTTTTAGCTAAAGAAGCACTTGAGCCCCAGAAGTAAAAAGAGATAAATAACACTAAGAATACAACTAAAGTTTTTACTAAAACAGAAAATAATCTTTTTAAAATAGGTTTACTCATATTGTTTTTATAAAGGATGACTAATATACATATAAAGTTTTTTTACTCTGTAATTAAACCTTTTTAGAAATGCTAAGTCTTAGAAGTATAAATAAATATATTAAAAAAGTATGAAGAAAGTAGTAGCAATCGCACTAGTTTTTGGTTTTGTCTTAACTAGTTTCGCACAAAAGAAAAAAAGAAGAAGTGATGATTTTTCTGTTGAACAAAAAACAGAATTAGCACTTAAAAAAATGACATTACGATTAGACTTATCTGAACGTCAACAAAATAAAATTCGTCCTCTATTAGCTAAACAAATTACAAAACGTGAAGAGTTTAGAAAGAATCGTAAGGCTAAAAGAAAAGAAGCTAAAAAGTTAAGTGCCGATGAAAGATATGAAAAACAAATGGCACATTTAGATAAAAAAATTGCTTTTAAATCTTCTATGAAAGAAATCTTAAACAGTAAGCAATATGAGCGATTCGAAAAGACGAATGGTAGACGAGCTCATAAAATGAAAAGAAAGATGAAGATGAAAAAAAGAAAAAGACATGAAGAGCAAATGAATGCTCCTGAAAGAGCATAGTAGTTTGATAATTGGTTTTTAGTAAAACCCCAATTCATTACTGAATTGGGGTTTGTTTTTTAGCTTTCTCCGTTTAAAACTCTCCACTCACCATTTTCTCGATATGTATTTACTTTATCTAAGGTTCTTCTGCCATCAGGAAAAGTACAATACTCAGTTACTAAACAATGATCTTCTGATTTAAACTCTCTTCTAAATGCTCTTTTAACATTATTAAAATCTGGCATTCCGTTTTCTTGCATATGCTGTACAAAAGACAATTCTATGACTTCTGCCGTTTTATCTAAAATTTCGTCATCCATTGGAAGATTCGTCATATTACCTAACATAAACTCAGCTTCTTTTCTAAAGTTCTTACAAGTTAAAGCTTTAGATAAGTTATTTTCATTATACGCTTCTTCAATAGATAAAATGGCTCCTTCTGGAGTATTAAAATCTACTGGAAAATGATCTTCCCCTTCATCTATAATCATTCCTAAACTTTGATCAAACTCAGGAAGTTCCTCTTCTGAAAGTCCATCACGAATTGCTCTAATTGTATAGCCACCGATTAAACGAGCATTCTCAATAATCATCCAATCTGAAACTTCGTTTTCAGCAACTCCAATTTTTTGTCCTAAAGAAACATTAGAAATATCGGCAGGTTCATTTCCTACAACACCGTAAATATTTCCATCATCATCGTAACTAGGTTCACCTAACCAAATATGTTCGATAATACCATTCTCTTCGATTTTAGCTTTTACTGAAAAATATAATTGATCTTCTCTTGGTGCTGCTATGGAAGATTTAAAATAATGAAGTGTTAATCTTGCTTTTTCCATTGCCCAATTCATTCTATCATCTTCATCTGCTATGTAATGAACATCTGGTTGATCTTCTCTTTCTAGAACTACTTTTTCTTTTTCGTTTTTCTTTCCGAATAGCTTTTTAAAAATTCCCATTGCTGTTATTTAATTGTTTATTGATTATCTTTTGTAAGATAAGAAAAAGTACAATGCAGAATTTATTATTTTCTATTCATTAGTTCTATTCTTTAAACCAACTTGCATATTTCACATAGTTATTAGCAATTCTATCTACTTCACCAGAAGTTAACTCTGGAGAAATATCTTTTACTTTTTTTGCAGGAACTCCAGCATAAATACTTCCACTTTTTACATGGGTATTTTTAGTAACTACTGCACCAGCTGCAATAATAGTGTTGCTTTCTATTACACAGTCATCCATAATAATACTTCCCATACCTACTAAAACATTATCATGAATTGTACAACCGTGTACAATCGCATTATGTCCTATAGATACATTGTTTCCAATTGTTGTAGGAGATTTTTCATATGTCGCGTGAATTACTGCTCCGTCTTGAACATTCACTTTATTTCCCATTTTTATAAAGTGAACATCTCCTCTAATTACGGCATTAAACCAAACACTACATTGTTCTCCCATTGTTACTTCTCCTACAATAGTTGCATTTTCAGCTACAAAACAATCTTTTGATATTTGAGGTTCTTTACCTCTCACGGATTTTATTATTGGCATTTTATAATCTTAAGCTTATTATTATTCCACTCTACTATTCTAAACGTTTTCTTTTCTCTAACAACTTTATTCTCTCTCCATGGCCATTTAGTAGTTTCAAAATCAACTGTTATTAAATTTCTATCTAATTTATAACTATAAGCTCTTTTTTTAGATTCACCAACAGGACAAAATACGTTATTTCTATATAAAATTGTTCCATTCTTTCTGAATCTTATTTTTTCTCCAAATAAATTCTTTTTCTTCTTTTTTAAAATTTTAGCTTCACTTAACCCTCTAAAATTAGTATCCGGTTTTTCCTTAGGCAAAAAACAAATGGATTCATTTTCAAACCAATGAGATATTTTCCAATCTTTTCCCGTTAAAATTTTTAATGAATCTAGCTCTTGTGACTCATAAAAAAAAGCCGTTAATAAAATAAATAAGGTACTTATTTTAATCATTTAAAATACGCTAATAAGTTTCCTTTCTTAGAAGCAGAAACTAGCACTTCTTTTCCGTTGATTAATTCTACACTTCCTCCTTTTCCTTTTTTATACTTTTTGATATGATTTATGTTTACCATATAAGATTTATGAATTCTAGCGAAAGGATACTCTTTTAAAACTTCTTCGAAATGTTTTAAAGTTTTACTTACTATTTTCTTAGAGTTTGAAAAATGAATTTCTGTATAATTATCATCTGCTTTACAAAAAATAATATCTTCTACATTAATTACTTCAAAACCATCTTGAAGTGGAATGGTAATTTTTCCTTTTATTGTTCTACTTGGAGTTAAAACTTTATTCTGTAATTGATTTTCTTTTTCTTTGATTTCTAATACCAAATTCACAGATTTTATTAATTCATCTATGGAAATTGGTTTTAATAAATAATACGTTGCTTGGTTATTTAATGCTTCAATTGCATAATGGTCGTAAGCAGTTACAAAAATAGTTTCGAAAGTTTTATCTTCTACCTTCTCTAACAAATCAAAACCATTACCAAAAGGCATTTCAACATCTAAAAAAACAAGATCTAATTCATGTTGCTGAATCAATTCATAAGCTTCTTCAATATTACTCGCCTCTCCCATTAATTCGATACTTGGGCAATATTTTTTTACATAATTCTTAAGAATTTCTCTACTGATTTGCTCATCTTCAACAATAATAGTTTTTAATTTCATAACTTATTTTTTTAGAGTTAGTTCTACTTTGGTTCCACTTCCGTCTTCTAAAAGATCTGTTATAATTACATCTACTTTATCTTGGTACATATCATTTAAAATAGCTATTCTATTTTTAATTGTACTCATTCCTTTAGATTTTTGTTTTAGTTGATTTTTCGTCTTCATTTCTAAGGATCTTTTCCTTCCTATTCCGTCATCTTCAATAACAATAGTAACTGAATTATAATCTTTCTTTTTAATTGCTATAGTTAAATTTCCTTTTTCTTTTTTATAGCGTAAACCATGCCAAATTGCATTTTCTATATAAGGTTGTAATAACATTGGAGGAATTTTAAATTCATCTAAGTTTATAGCCTCATCAACATTTATTGTATAGTCGAATTTATCTCTAAATCGATTGTGTTCTAATTTTACATAAAGCTCTAATAACTCTATTTCCTTTGTAAAAGGAATAAAATCTTCATCAGAATTCTCTAATACGGAACGCATTAAAGCTGAAAATTCTGATAAATATCTGTTCGCATTTCTCTCATCATTTACTGCTATAAAACTATTTACAGAATTTAAAGCATTAAATATAAAATGCGGATTCATTTGTGAACGCATAGACTTTAAAGCCAACAAGTTATTTGCTAATTGTTGTTTTTGATTTGCTCTATGCTTGTAAAAAGTTAATAAAGTCATTAAAACCAAACTTCCCACTAAAGAATAAATTACAATTAATTGTGTTTTACTTTTTGCTTTAGTTAATTGTTCTTCTTTAATAGCTAAACTTACTTTACTATCTGAAAGTTCATTATTTCTCTCTAGGACTTTAATACGACTTTGATAATCTGAAATTTTCTTTGTTAACCTTTTTGCTTGATAAATTTCTTGTTCTTTTCTGATGTATAATGAATCAACAATATCTACATAGTTTCTATATGTTTGAATTGCTTTTACATGTTGACCAACAGTTGCATATACTTCTGACAATTTTCTAGTCGCATGTTTTTGAACTTCTAAATCTTCTTTCTCTCCAGCTTCTTCAACACTCTTTTCTAAATACTCGATTGCTTCAGTATAGTTCTCTTTTTGCACATAAGCATTTCCTATTTTATAGTTCAATTTTTGTGAGGTTAAAGAATCTGTATTTACTTCAGTTTTATCATCTGTAGGAATAGAAAATGACTTGTTATCTAAATTATCTACTTCATTTTTAATTTTAGCTTTATCTACACTTTTTAAAAGTTCTTTTCTTAATTTGATTTCATTATCATATTGCCTTGTTTCATTATAAAAATCTGCAACTTCCTGTTGAACTTTTAATGCAGGCTCTTTAGGTAATTCAGAAGCTTCTCTAAGTGTATTTAATGTTATTGTATTAGCTTCTCTTAAGTTTCCTTGCTTCGCATAAATATTAGCTAACTTAGTATTAAGGTCTAACATTTCATTATCTACAGATTTATCTTTAGCTAATTTTAAAGCTCTTTCATAATACTTTTTAGCTTCTTTATCTTTATTCTGTTTAGCTAGTGCATCTCCTAATCCTTCTAAAACCTGAATTTTATCGTAATTACTTAAGTTTTCATTTTCTAGCAATTTATATGATGTTTCACTGTCTTCATACTTCTTCGCTAAAAACTGTGTTTTTGCTAATTGTAATCTAGTCTCCTCTTTATCAAAAATCTGTAATGATATTTTATAATTACTAATTGCAATGTCATATTGCTTCCAAAAGAAATAAATATCACCTAAAACTTTATAGGTATTCGCATTTCTCTTTTTAGATTCATTTGCTTCTAAAGCTTCTTCAATGAAAGAAATACTTCTATCTAAGTTTTTCTCTTTATAATACAGTGCAGAATCCATAATCTGCTTGTAATCCTTTGATATTGCTTTTCTTTTTATAAATTTTCGAGAACTTGACTTTGTTTTACCTCTCTTTGAATAACGAGGATTATCTCTAACTTCTATAGTAATATCATCTTTTACATCTATAGTTTTTCGAACGGTTTCAAAATCTGGATGTCTTACAACTAATTCATCATTAATTCTAGCTTTTAAACGGTAGTACCCATTGATATCGCTTATAGAAGTCGTAAATGCATTTATACTAACTTGAGCATTTCTTATATATTCATTATTCTCAGTATCGAAAATCCTTACTCTTAATTCAAATCCGCCTCCATTATCCAATACTGCCCCCTGAGATTTCACTTTTAAGGTACTTAGCGTTAATATGATAAATGCTATATAATATTTTAATTTCACTTTCAATTCATCTTAATAAATAGTATGTAAACTTATCACCAAAAAATCAATAAAAAAAATGAGGTAAGTTGCATTTTATACTTAAAACAACCTAAAAAGCAAGCTTTACTCAGTTTATAAAACCATTCACTAAACAAAAACGACATTTTACTCATATTCATTTTTTTTCGAAAAATGTTGCTTCTAATTTTGGCTACAGAATTTAATGAGTTATGAAAAGAGTATTATTTATTATATTAATTTTAGTTTCTTCTATTAGTTTTTCTCAATCCAACAATGAAGTTAAACCTTTTATTGAAGTTACTGGAGTTGCTGAAAAAGAAGTAATTCCTAATGAAATTTATTTAGATGTGCCAGTTGAAGAACGCATTGAGAAAGGAAAGAAAATCACTATTCAAGAAATTGAAACTGAATTAAAAAAAGGATTACAATCTTGTGGAATTCCAGAGGAAAATTTATCGATTTCTAATTTAAACTCAAAACTTGTAAAAACAGGATGGTGGAATAAAGAAATATTGGCTACTGCTGATTATGAGTTAAAAATTAACGACGCTAGTATACTAAAAGATCTTTTTGAAATATTCGATCGTTTAAAAATAAAAAACGCAAGAATAACTAAAGCTTCTCATGATAAAATTGAAAAGATTAGAAAAGAAGTTCGTATTTCGGCTATAAAAGCAGCTAAAGATAAAGCCGATTATTTATTAAATGCTATTGGTGAAAAAACTGGAAAATCTTTAATTGTAAGAGATGTAGGAAATCAACAAATTAATAATTTTTCAATTGCGAATGTTGCATACAAACAAAACAAGCTAATGTCTAGAGATGTAAAAATGAAACAAGGAAATATTCAATTTCAAAATATTAAGATTTCATCTAGCATATATGTGAATTTTGAAATCAAATAATTGATGGGAAAAAGTGACGTATAAAGAGTAACAAATGTTACTCTTTTTTTATTTCTTTAAAATTAATTCTTGTCCAATACTTAATGTGTTTCCTTTTAAGCCATTCAACTCTTTTAAAGACTTTACAGATGTTTTAAACTTTCTGGCTATAGAATATAAAGTATCTCCTTTTATCACTTTATAAAAAAATCGAGTATTGGTATCATCTTGAACGACTACAGTCGTATCTACTTTCTTTGTAACAGGTTTAGTAGGTTTATACTTTTCTCTATCATATTTTGTTAGATCGTACTTTTTAATTAATGCAATTAATTTCTGAGGATATTTTTTATCCGTTGCATAACCAGCTCTTTTCAATCCATATGCCCAACCTTTATAGTCTGTGGTTCTTAATCTGAATAATTTTGCATAGCGTTTTCTTGATGTTAAAAATTTAGAATGATCTTCATAAGATCTTTCTGGATGTACATATTTTCTAAAACATTCTGCTATTCTATCATCATCGTGAGTTACACTTTTTCCTTTCCATCCTCGGTGACATTTAATTCCAAAGTGATTATTTGAACGTATTGCTAAATCACTTCTTCCACTTCCAGATTCTAAAATCCCTTGAGCTAAAGTAATACTTGCTGGTATTTTATATTTATGCATTTCTCTTACAGCAATAGGTGCAAATTTTTCTACATAATCTTGAGTTGTTTTAACTATGCTTTCGTAAGATTTTTTCTTCTTCTTTTTAGGTTTAACAGTAGGAATATCTGCTTTAGATTCAATTTCATGATCATCTACTACAACTGGTTTTTTTGGTGTTCTATTAACTATTTGTTTTTTAGATCCACAACTTGACAATACTAATATTGTTATACACAGTAAAAAAAATCTCAACTTCATTTACACCTTTATTAAATCTATATTTTTCTTTTGTAGTTTCTTATTAAATCCATCAATTCCTTGTAAACCTCCTGTATGAATTGCTAAAATTCTACTTCCTTTTTCAAACTTCTTATTCAGAATCATATTTACAATTCCGTAGAGCATTTTTCCTGTATAAATAGGATCTAGAAGAATTCCAGTTTCTAAATTGAATTTATTAATAAAATTTATTAATTCTTTATTGAATTTACCATATCCACCAAAATGATAATCAGTATTTAAACTCCAACGGTTACTTTCTGTAAACTTAACAATTTCGTTTTTTAAAAAATCACCTTTTAAAGCCGGAAATCCTATTACCTTTTGATTTTCGTTTGCTGCATTTATCAAACCTGCAATTGTTCCTCCTGTACCAACAGCTGTACAAATATAGTCGAATTTTTGATCTTCAGTTGACAATATTTCTTCACAACCTTTCACTGCTAAACTGTTAGTTCCTCCTTCAGGAACTAAATAAAAATCACCATACTTTTCTTTTAAATTATCTATAAAACTTGCATCGTTTTTATTTCTGTAAGCTTCTCTAGTAATAAACTCGAATTGCATTCTGTTAGTATAAGCTACATGTAAGGTTTTATTCTCTTTTAATACTTTGTTGAGATTATCAGCTAACTCTTGACCTCTAATAATCCCTATAGTTTTAATATTACTTAAATTACCTCCAACTGCTGTAGCTACAATATGATTAGAATAAGCGCCTCCAAAAGTTACAATAGTTTTCTTTTGCAAACGCTTAGCTTCTAAAATGTTATATTTTAATTTTCTGAATTTATTTCCTGACACATACTTATGGATTTTATCTTCTCTTTTCATCCATAATTCAACACCTGTATTTTTTAATTCTTCAAGAAATACTTGTTGATTTTCAGTTATAAATTCTTTGTCGAACATACTATTCAAACTCTTTTTCTAGCCAGTCGATAAATGATTTCATTTTATCTTCGTTATTATCTAACCAAATTTTAGATTTTGTATCTAATTGAGTAATAAACTTACAATAAGTTTCTATATGCTCACTATTACCAATCTTACTAAACATTGGAACATAAAAATTCCACCAAACACTTTCTTTATTCTCTTTGTTGGCAAACTCACCTAACATTTTAAATAAACTTTCGGTATTTTCTACAAATAACTCGCTTTCACTTTTACTTTTGTTTTCTTCTAAATTTTTAGAAGCTTCCATCATAGAAATCATTAACTCAATAGCACTAAATTCTGAATCTGAATTCGGATTTAAGTTAATTGTTACATCTTTTCCGTTATCGCTTTTTTTAACACCACTTTTTAAATTTTCTTTTAAGATATCGTAAATCTCTCCAGCTCTTATTGTTTCTGGTTCAACTAATAAAAAGTAATAACTAGCTAATAACGTAGGAATTCTTTTTTGATTGAAGTGGTTAATTTTTGCTAAATAAAAATGGCTTGAACCATGAAAAGGGTTATTTTGCACAGCTTCTTTAAAATGTACTTCTGCCTTATCAGTTTCATTCATTTTTAAATGATTAATAGCTAAATTGAAATGTAATAAATAATGATCTCCTAGCTTTTCAATTGCTTCTTCAAAAACCTTTATCGATTTTTTACTTTTACCCATCATATCTAAAGCATTTCCTTTATTAATGTAAGCTGGTAAAAGATGTTTCTTTCCTTTCTTTAAAATTTTATTACAATACTTTACAGTGTTTTTATAATCTTTTAAACTAAAATATGAAAGTGAAATCTCATAAAGCGCTAATTCAGATTTGGGTTGAAGTTCCAATGCTTTTTCATAAAACTCAATGGCTTCTTTATATTTACCTTTGTCGTGATTTGCTATTCCGACTTCCATTAATTTTTTAAAATTATCTCCTTCCTGTGCACTAACAGCAAATGTGCATAACAATAAAATTAAAATAATCTTTCTCATAGTTCTATTTATTTAATTTAGTTTAAAAATCAGATATCTTTTCTTCAACTTCTTCCCATTCTATCATTAAATCATCTAGTTTATTTTTCTTTGCTTTATATTCTTCAAAGAAATTTGGCCTTGCAGAAACTTCATCATAATTCTGAGCTAACTCTAAATCTATTGCTTCAATTTCAGCTTCTAAATCAGCTATTAAATTTTCTACTTTAGAAGATCTATTTTTAAGTTTTCTTAGCTCTTTCTCTTCTTCTTTAGATAACTTATACGCTTCTTTTTTACTTGTCGATTTCTCTTCTTTTACAACTGTTTTCTTTTCAGCTTCACGTAAGCTTTCCATTTTATGTTGTTCTAAGAAATAATCAATTCCTCCTAAATACTTTTTAATTTCTTTATCCTTGAAACCATAAACGTTCGTTGCTAAACCTTGAAGAAAATCACGATCGTGCGATACTAAAATTAAAGTTCCTTTAAAATTTTTCAGTGCTTTCTTAAGAACGTTTTTAGAAGCAATATCTAAGTGGTTTGTTGGCTCATCCATTATTAAAACATTAAATGGTGTCATTAATAACCTACATAATGCTAATCGGTTTCTTTCTCCTCCAGATAATACTTTTGCTTTTTTATCTACTGCTTCTCCTCCGAATAGAAAAGCTCCTAGCATGTCTCTAACTTTTATTCTGTTGGTATCGTTAGCTGCTTCTTCTACAATTTCTAAAACCGTTTTTTCTGGAGGTAAATATTCAGATTGATTCTGAGCAAAATATCCAACTTCAACATTATGACCTAATTTTAAGCTTCCTTCAAAAGGAATTTCACCAACAATCATTTTTGCTAAAGTAGATTTCCCTTGTCCATTTTGCCCTACAAAAGCAACTTTCGCATTTCTTTCAATCATTAAATTCACATCAGAAAGTACATGCTTGTCGCCATAACTTTTACTAACATCTTCAGCTTCTACAACAATTTTACCTGGCTCTTTAGAAACTTCAAAACGAACATTCATCACTGCATTTTCATCTTGATCAACTTCTATACGCTCAACTTTATCTAATTTTTTTATCAAAGATTGCGCCATAGATGCTTTACTAGCTTTTGCTCTAAATTTTTCTATGAGCTGCTCTGTTCTCTTAATCTCTTTCTCTTGATTTTTCTGAGCTTGTAATTGTTTTTCTTTAATATCTGCTCTTTGTTCTAAATATTTAGAATATGCTTTTTTGTAATCGTAAATCTGTCCTAAAGAAATTTCAATAGTTCTGTTTGTAACATTATCTAAAAACATTTTATCGTGAGATACAGTTACTATTGCTCCTGCATAGCTTTTTAAGAAATCCTCCAACCAAATGATCGATTCTATATCTAGGTGGTTAGTTGGCTCATCTAACAATAAAATATCGTTATTCTGTAATAAAAGTTTAGCTAATTCAATACGCATTCTCCAACCTCCAGAAAAGGTATCTGTGAGTTTATCGAAATCTTCTCTTTGAAATCCTAAACCTTGTAGGATTTTTTCAGTTTCTCCTTGATAATTGTAACCTCCAATAAGTTCATAACGTTCAGTAAGCTCATTTAAATCGATAATTAATTGATTGTAACTTTCACTTTCGTAATCTGTACGTTCTGCTAATTGCTGATTAATTCCTTCTAATTTACCTTCTATTTCTTTGATTTCTTCAAAAGCTTGATATGCTTCTTCTAAAATCGTTCTTCCTTGAACAAAATCGATATCCTGACGTAAAAAACCAATACTTATATCTTTATCAAAAGCTAATGTACCGCCGCTACTTTCTATATCTTTTGCTAATACTTTTAATAAAGTAGATTTTCCTGCTCCATTTTTACCGATAAGTCCTACTCGATCTCCTTTTATTAATTTAAAAGTAATACCAGAGAACAAATCTGTTCCCATAAAAGAGACGGTTAAATTATGTACGTTTAACATTTATATTAGTAATTATAATTTCAGAATAGACATATTTTATTCGAATGTCTATTAAGTCCTATTTATTTTTCGGAAATTTGTACAAACTTACAAAACTGTACTCGTACAGCATCTCAAAATTACTACAATATGCTAGGTAGAGGATCTAAATTAAATAGCATTTTAAATAATAAATGTCCAAGATGCCAAAAAGGTGACTTTTTTAAACACAAAGCATCGTTTAATATAAATAAAGTAACGACAATTCACGACAATTGCTCACACTGTAATTTAAAATATATGATGGAACCATCTTTCTTTTTTGGTGCTATGTATGTAAATTATGCTTTAGCTGTAGCTTTATTTGTTGCTATTTTTATTATTTCGAAAGTGTTTTTACAACAAACTATTTTAACAAGCTTTATCGCTGTGGTTGTAATTTCATTTTTATTAACTCCATTAACTTTAAGATTATCTCGAATTATTTGGATTAATTTATTTGTGCATTACAATAAAGAATACGCAGATAAAGCAATAGAAGAAACTAATTCGTAAATCTTTTTATATCAATTTCAGGGTCTAATTGTTCACCATTTTCTAAATGGTGAAATAGATTCTTTGCAACTGTTGGAGCAATCATTACACCTCTTGTTCCTAAGCCGTTTAAAACAGCTAAATTTTGATATTTTTCGTTCACTCCGACTAAGGGTCTACGATCTTTAACTGTAGGACGAATTCCTGCTGTTTGATCTATAATTTGATACGGAACTGAAATTGTTTTTTCTAATTTATCTACTAATTCTTGTTTTCCTTCTTCTGTAGGATTTAAGGTTTTATCTGTCCAATTAAAAGTTGCACCAACTTTATAAATATCATTTCCTAAAGGCAATACAAAAACAGAAGATTTTAAAAGGAAATCTATATTTAATTCTGGAGCATGAATGGTTATAATTTCTCCTTTTGTTCCATTTAGAGGTAAATGATTGAAATAAGGATTCTTTTTTAATCCAAAACCTTCACAAAAAACAACTTTAGAAGTTTCTATTTCATGGTAGGAAACTTTTTCATTTTCAACATTTAAATCTTCATAATGAAAAGAAACAGTTTGTAATTTATTTTCTTCTTTTAAATAAGTTCTGTACTTCGTAATTAAATCTTTGGTTGCTATTCTTCCTGTTCCTAATAATTCTCCAAAACCAAAATCTCCTATTACTCCTTTAATTTTAGTTTTAGATATTTCTGGATTCATATATCGAGCTAACATTGGTTTATCTGAAGCAATAAACCAATTATTTTCATCTCCTACAGAATTAAATACTTTTTTGGTTGAAAATCTAGTATCGAACTCTTCACCTAATTTTTCTGAAACTTTTTCATAAAAAGGTAGTGCTAATTCTAATTGTTGATGTCCGTTCCAAACAGGTGTGAAACGTTTTAAAATAACAGGATTGTATGTACCACTTGCTACACTTGAAGAATTTTGAGAATCATCTTCAAAAACAACAAAGCTTTTATTTGCTTGAATTAATTCTTCGCAAAAAGCTAAACCTGCTAATCCTAAACCAACAACGATATAATCAACTTTCATAAAGTAAAAGTATAAAGATTGATTTTTACTACAGTATAAAAATGAAATTTCTTTATTTTTGATAGTAAATAAAAAAATTGCCTTTTTCTATGTATATCTCTCCAATTGACATTTTGGATATCTCATTAGAGGATTTAGAACAAATTGATAAGAAGAATATTATTCGTTTGGAGAAACGTTTAAAAGTATTAAGACTTCAAAATCAAGATAACAGCTATAATATAGATAATGTTACTTTTTTATTAAATCAACTTAAAAATGAAAAAGATAGAAATTTTATTACTTTCATAGAAAGGCATCCGTTATTTAAAACTTTCATTACTTCTGGTAAAGCAGATAATATTGATACTTTTAAATTTCAAGAAGAATACAGTAATAAACTCCAAGATTTCTCTGATTTTCTACATCCATATTTAAAAACTTATTTTATACCTCTTTTAAAGAAAAAATACAGAAATAAGTCTTTTGAAATAATTACTACAGCGTTAAAAAACAATAATCTTTTTAATGATGAAATATTATTAGAAAGCCTTCAATTCATAGAACAACAAACAAAAATATTAACAGAAAAAATTTCTATTTGCCCTCCTAGGAAACTCTTTGAAAAACATCCTGAAGTAACTTATGAATCTTATATCGATCTTTTAAATACTATTCCTCCTGGAATTATTGAGGAAGTAAAACTAGAATACGCTCAAGAACTTGTTGATTATTTTAGAAAATCAAATATTTTCAACAGTGAATATCCCAAGATTAAAAATGCATATAAATTATTGGCTAAAATTGATGTTAGTTCTCCTTTAAAAGGTGAAGTTTTAGAAAACTATTCTGAATTAGGTAAAGGACGTTTTTATGTTTTTCTTGTTATGCCTGAGGAAATTTTTCACAACAAAAAAGATAAAACTTTATTTAAAGTATTATTTTTCATTTCTAGAATTACACTGACCATACTATCATTTTTAGTATATCTTATTATTCAAATAGTTATATTAATTCCTTTAGCTATTTTATCTTTCTCATTATTAAGCATTGGATTTGTATTTGCAACTGATGAAAAAGACAGAAATGAAGCTAAGGTACATCTTAAAGAATTTATTAAAGATTTTAAAGATAACTACTCGTCAGTAAGTTCTTTTTTCAAAAAAATAAATCTTTTCACTAATAAAACTTAACTTTTTCTATGTATATCTCTCCAATTGACATTTTAGATATCTCTTTAGAGGACTTAGAACAAATTGATAAGAAGAATATTATTCGTTTAGAGAAACGCTTAAAAGTATTAAGACTTCAAAATCAGGATGAGTTTTACAACCTTGATGAAATGCACTTACTTTTAGAACAATTGAAAGATTCTGAAAAACGTAAGTCGATTATTTTTATTGAAAAACATCCTAAACTTAAAGAGTTTATTAGCTCTGGGAATGATGATGGACCAAGTACTTTCTTTTTCGAAGAAGAATTCATAGAAAAGTTATCTGAGTATTCTGATTTTCTAGCTCCTTATTTGGATACCTATTTTTTTCCTCTTTTAAAAAGGGATTATCAAGCTAAAAAATATGATACTATTATTGAAGCTTTAAATCATGAAGAAATTTTTAGTAGTGATCTTTTATTACGCTGCTACAAATATTTAGAGCAACAAACCATTATTTTAATAGAGACAATTAAAATTACAAAAGCTAAAACACTCTATGAAAAATGTCCGCAAGTAACTTATGATACTCATACCGATTTATTAAACTTATTACCCTATGGAATTTCAGATGATCTTAAGTTAGATTATGTAAATGCTTTGGTTGATTATTATAATAAATCTAGAATCAACAATAAAGAATATAATAAGATTAAAAAAGCATATCGTTTATTTGCCAAACTTTCTACAAGTGATTCTTTCGTTGAAGATCAGTTTAAAGATTTAGCTTCTTTAGGATATCAAGATAATGGACTTCAAGGTAGTGGTAGTAATAACTTTGAAGCGTTTCGAATTTTTGCTTTTTTAATTGCAGTATTTATAGGAATTGCCAGATTTGCGAATAACAACAGTAGTTCCTCTAATTATAATTTTGATCCTTCAATAGTTTATGAGAGATCTAATAGAACTATTGATAATCTTACACGTATTTATAAAAAAACACAGAAAGATTTTATCTGGAATTTATATTTCCGAGCGAAAGATTCTTCTTTAAAAGCTTCTAAAAACTTTAGAAAAGTAAATTTAAAAACAGGTGATAGAGGTTTTAAAAATAAATTTGATTTTTATTATGATCATACTTTAAGTGTGAGAAATGAACTGAAAAAATTAAACCCAAAAGATTCAATCGCTATTATAAATAAAAGTGACAAATCTTTAGTGTTGTTCACTAAATATAATGAAGAGAAATTGATGAGTACTGTTTTTGTGAATAGTAAAGATTCTTTGAAAATTGCATATGAAACTTACCTTAAATTAATTTACTATTTAGGTAAAGACTTTTCTAAGATAGAAATCAGTGGTACAGACGAAGATCTTTTTTCAAAAATAAATCCTAAAGACACTGAACAACTTTTAAAAATTAATAAAATTTATGGTAGAAAGGATAGTACTAGTCATATTGAAATAACAAATGATGCTATTTTATATCATAAATTAGAAGTAAAAACAACTGCAAATCCAGATTATATAGATAAGAGAAAATACAATACTTCTTTTTCTGAAGTAATAGAAACTAGTGAAAAAGAAGTTTCCTATGATGATTACAAAAGAACTCCAGTAAAATGGAACAAACCAAAGAATGCATTTTTTAATCGTTTAATTAAAAATAGCACTCAAGATAAAACACAGACAATTAAAGATACATTTAAAACTGGACAAAACCTTTACCCTGACCTTTTCAGAAATTACTCACATGTAGATGTGAGTGGATATCCTGTTTCTATAAAAAATCACACAAACAAGCATTTAATAGTTTTCAACAGAAATTTATATTCATGGAGAGATTTTACAGCTTATGTAAAACCTCATGATGAATTAAAAGTTTTTTTATATGATACGGGAGATTCATTGTATTTCTACAAAGGAAAACACTTTTATAACAATAAAGGTATACCTACTTTAAAATGTGATAAAAAGGAAATTAATTTTTTCAGAAATCCTCTTGTCATTCAAAAAGTTAAAGGAGAAAATCCTTTTATAGAAATTAATGAAAATGGTATAGAAATAATTGGCCTACGATACTAAACTATTGTAGACCAGTTTTATTTTTATTATCCATTTGTTGTTTCTTATCTCTCATTTCAGGCGGTAATAAGTTATATAAATTAATCACAATAAACTTTAGAGCTTTATAATCTTGTTTTTCCATGGCTTTGTCGCCTTCTTTAAACAATTTTTCCGCTTTTTTGGTATTTGTAAAAACTTCTGGATTAAATTTATAATTCATAAAAGCATAAACGTAGTTTTCATCTTTAGCGTTAAAAATTACATTCTGCAAAGTTTCTAATTCCTTTATCTTTGATTTTAAAAGGTATTTATTCCCTGAATTAAGAAACTTTTTCTCGTCTTTAATGATAGTATTTAGTCGATCTGTAAACTGAGGTAATTCATCTGTTTCTATATCATATTTAATATCATCTACAATTCTCTTATAATTACTTATCTCTTCATCTAAAATAACATGTCGTGTTAACAAATCATATTGATTGATAAGTTCTCTTTTTTTATTATCGATACTAAACTTTTTGTCTGTAGTATCATTATCTGATAATAAAGTTAACTCAATTTGTAATTCAATTAAATTATCACGTATCGATTTAAATTTAGCTAACAACTCATAATCGTCTCCGTGATTTTGTAGCTCTTTCTCTAAATTTTCTATTACTAAATATAAATCCTTATCAATTTTAGCTCTACTTATATAACGCTCTGTAGGTGTAAATGTATTTTTGAATTCTTGTTCTGTTAATGATAAAAAGACATTCACATGAATATCTCTAGATTCAGACATTTTAATTTCTATTTCTATATCTGTTCCTTTAATTAAATCTTCGGTTAAATCTTTACCAGAAACTTCTATAAAACCAATTGTTAATCCTGAACTTGGCAGCCCATTATCATCTCCTTCAACAATGTTTATTTGCAATAAATCATCACTTCCCTTTACAATTGTTTTAGAAGCTGTTTTGTAGATTACTTTCTTTAAAGGAAGAATACTATTTTTAGTGAAAATAGCTTCTAATCTAGTTTCTCCGAATTCTACATCATCAATTTCTAAGCAGATTGCTTGAGGTAATAATTGTCCTTTTACATTATATTTTCCTTGAGAAATTTTAATATCACGAGTACTAAAAATCTCGGTTTGATTTTCATCAAATATTCTAAGTTCAAAACTATTTACTGTGCCTTTTAATAAATCTACATAACAGAATATATCTTTATCAAAAGCTATAGTTCCTGTATCGAAACCTCCATCTAACCGTGTAATTCGATAATAACCTGAAGCTTTTAAAACATTCTTTACATTAATAAGTTCTTCGTCGTCATTAGAACTTTTTTCATAGAAAATTTGAAATTGATCTACTATATTTTGATCTACTTTGTCATCTATAATTTCTTTTTCTTCTGAGCTAGTTATTGTTTTAGGTTTAGAACCAGCATAAAATGCAGCCCCAATTCCTACAGCAGCTGTTGGATCTACATTTGTATCTACAGTAATTTGTGTTTCTGTTCTTACTTTTTCTCTAACATATGGTATTAGTGTTGTTCCACCAACCATGATAATTCGCTCAATATCTGAACTATGTAAATTATTATTAGTTAAAACCTGCTTAGAAAAAGCTATTGTTCTATTTAATAATGGACTGATTAAAGCATTAAATTCATTTCTTGAAATTTCTACAGTTTCATAAATATCTTTTTCAGGGTAATCTATTTCTATCTCTACATTTTCAAAAATTGTAAGTTCTTTCTTAGCTTCTTCTGCTTTAAATAACAATTCATAATATAATTTTTGATACGCATTGCCAGTTTCTTTAAATTGTTGCCAAAGGTTTTCTTCGTTTATTTCTTTCTCGAGAAAAGGAACAATAATTTTTTCAATAATTAAATTATCGATATCTAAACCTCCTAAGAAATTATCTCCTTCATTATCTATAACATTAATCTCTCTGTCATCGATCTCAATTAAAGCAACATCAAAAGTTCCTCCTCCAAAATCGTAGATTAACCATTTTTTCTTTTCTTGAATATTTAATTTCCCTTGATTAGCAAATGCTAAACTGGCTGCAATAGGTTCTTGTAAAAGATACACTTTGTTAAAACCGGCTTTTTCTCCAGCAATTTTAGTAGCGTTAGACTGAATTGTATCAAAAGAAGATGGAATAGTAATTACAATTTCATCTACAGTTTCTCCTGTATGAATAAAATTCTTCAGTTCTTGTAATACTAATGTTGATAATTCAACAGGTGTTACCTTCTTATTCAAATTAGGCACAAAATAAGACTCTGAAGTTCCCATTTTTCTTTTAAAGCAAGTAAATACATTCATAGCATCGCGTTCTAACAACTCTCTCGCTTTGTCTCCAACAATAATTTTATTTTTTCTGTATGCTACTGCAGAAGATAATGTTTGTTTTAATCCTAATGGATTTTTAAACACTTCTAACGTTCCGTTTTCATATTTAGATATCAAACTATTTGTAGTTCCTAAATCTATTCCAAAATTTACTGTTTTCATTACCGTATTTACTCAACTATTACTACTCCTCTTTGCACTAAAGTCATATGTCCGTTTTCTGACTTATAAATAATAGGTTTTAACACCTTTGTTATTTTCATTTTACTATGAAAATCATTCATTAAAGTTGCTTCTATGTCTGTTCTCTCTAATGAATATTTTTCTCCTAAAGGGTTTTTAATTTCAAAACCCAAACTCTCAATTTCGTGATATAAACGTCTGATATTTCTATCGAAAACATGCAATTCATTTTTCTCTGACTTTTGTTCTATATCAAAAATTTGATTTAAAATTTCTTTCATAATAA
>ERZ1740052.89-NODE-89-length-30282-cov-6.034869_pt1 | contig 30282 bp, 26 predicted proteins | sample MGYA00581750_ERZ1740052 | MGnify/ENA primary metagenome ERZ1740052 (study PRJEB43018, sample SAMN04849743) | marine metagenome | isolation source: floating plastic debris | place: Pacific Ocean | collected 2008-08-30 | study: EMG produced TPA metagenomics assembly...
ATTGCGCCATATCTCCTACAACTTTAGAACTTGGCGTTACTTTAATAATATCTCCAAACATTTGGTTTACTTCACCGTACATCTTTGTAACTTCTGTAAACTTATCTTCTAAACCTAAAGCAATTGCTTGACCTTTTAAATTAGAATACTGTCCGCCAGGAATTTCATGTTCGTATACTTCTCCTGTCCCTGCTTTTAATCCAGATTCGAATGGATAGTAATACCCTCTTACTGCTTCCCAGTAATTAGAATATTCAGCAAGTTTTTGAGCATCTAACGGGTTTTCTCTTTCATTGAAACGTAACATTTCAACCATAGAGTTAAAGTTTGGTTGAGAAGTTAAACCTGATAATCCACCTAAAGCAACATCAACAACATCTACTCCAGCTTCAATAGCTTTCAAATAAGAAGCCGATTGTATTGAAGAAGTATCGTGTGTATGTAAATGGATTGGAATATTAATCTCTGATTTTAGTGCTGAAATTAATTCGTAAGCTGCCTTTGGTTTTAATAGACCAGCCATATCTTTTACTCCTAAAATATGAGCACCAGCATTTTCAATATCTTTTGCTAATTGAATATAATATTTAAGATCGTATTTTGTTTTACTTGGATTTAAAATATCTCCAGTATAACAAATAGAAGCTTCTGCTAAACCTTGAGTTTTATTTCGAACATGCTTAATACATGGCTCAATAGATTTCATCCAGTTTAATGAATCGAAAATTCTGAATATATCTACACCTGTTTCCCAAGATTTTTCTACAAATTTTTCAATTAAATTATCTGGATAAGCGGTATAGCCTACTCCATTTGAACCTCTAATTAACATCTGTAGTAATACATTAGGCATTGCCTCACGTAATAATGCAAGTCTCTCCCATGGGTTTTCTTGTAAAAATCGCATACAAACATCGAAAGTTGCACCTCCCCATACTTCCATACTGAAAATATCTGGGAAATTTTTAGCATAACCTTCTGCTACTTTTAACATATCTGTTGTACGCATTCTTGTTGCTAATAAACTTTGATGTGCATCACGCATTGTGGTATCAGTAAAGTGGATTTTCTTTTCCTTTTTTAACCATTCTGCAAACTTCTCTGGTCCTAACTCTGTTAATAAATCTTTAGTTCCTTTTGGATGTTTTTCTAATTTAGAAAATGATGGGATTTTAGGAGTAGTAAATTTATGACTTGGATCTACCTTTTTAACATCTGGATTACCATTTACAATTACTTCTCCTAAAAAGTTAATTATTTTATTAGCTCTGTTCTTTGGTTCTTTGAATTCAAAAAGTTTAGGTTCATTTTTAATAAAATTAACCGTTACCTTTCCTTCTCTGAAAGTCTTGTGATGTAGAATATTTTGTAAGAAAGCTATATTAGTTTTTACACCTCTTACTCTAAACTCTATCAAAGCACGAATCATTTTTCTACATGCTCCATCTAAAGTTCTACTTCTTGCAGATGCCTTTACTAACATTGAATCGAAGAAGGGAGAAATTTTTACTCCCTGATAAATACTACCAGCATCTAAACGAATTCCAAATCCAGAAGCACTTCTGTATGTCGTTACAACTCCATAATCTGGTTTGAAATCATTAGCTGGATCTTCAGTAGTAATTCTACATTGTAAAGCATAACCATTTACAACAATTGATTCTTGACTAGGTATTTTTATCTGCGTATCTGATAATTTATAACCTCCAGCTATGAATAACTGTGTTTTTACTAAATCAATATTTGTTACCATTTCAGTAACTGTATGTTCAACCTGAATTCTAGGATTTACCTCAATAAAATAAATGCTATTATCTTCATCTACCAAGAACTCAACAGTACCAATATTATTATAATTAACAGCTCCACAAATATCTAATGCATATTGATATAAGTTATCTTTAATGTCTTGTGGTAATCCATAAGAAGGAGCAATTTCAATTACTTTTTGATATCTTCTTTGTACAGAACAATCTCTTTCAAATAAGTGCACCATGTTTCCATGAGTATCTGCAACAATTTGAATTTCGATATGTTTTGGATTTTCAACAAACTTTTCTAAAAAAACTGTATCGTCTCCAAAAGCATTTAATGCTTCTCTTTGCGCTTCTGGGTATGCTTTTTTAAGATCATCGGCATTACGAATTACTCTCATACCTCTACCACCTCCACCTGAAGCCGCTTTTAACATTACAGGATAGCTAATTTTCTCAGCTTCCTCTAATGCTACTTCTACAGAAGTTAAATCTCTATCACTACTCTGAATAATTGGAACATTGTTAGCTACAGCTACTTCCTTCGCAGTAATTTTATCACCTAAAGCTTTTAGTACAGATACTTTCGGTCCGACAAAGATAATTCCATTGTCTTCACATTTCTGTGCGAATTCTGCATTCTCAGATAAGAATCCATATCCTGGGTGAATTGCATCTACATTATTCTCTACAGCAACCTTAATGATAACATCAATATCCAAATACGGTTTTAAAGGTTCGTTGTCATCACCAATTTGATAACATTCATCTGCTTTGTACCTGTGTAAAGAATACCGATCTTCATAAGTGTAAATTCCAACGGTTTTTATACCTACTTCTACACAGGCTCTAAAAACTCTAATTGCAATTTCTCCTCGATTCGCTACTAAAACTTTGTTGATTTTCATTCCTCGTTTTTGTTGTAATTTGTTCTTGATTTGTTATACTCCAAAGTTAAATCAATTTGATTTTTTTTTTCAATAAAAGCTCATTTTTGTATCAATAAAATCAAGATTTTAACAAATTCGTAAAATTCACATTGATAAAAAAACGATTTCGTATTATTTTATTATCAATTTGGCAATTTGACAAAACCTGTGTTTACACCAGAAAAATGAAAAACGATTTCGTAATTTTTTATTATTGCGAAAACTTATCAAAAAACACAAAAAGATGTCTAAAAGAGACATCTTTTCATATACATATTTTCTAAAATTTTAACTTAAAACCTCACTTTTCTTTGAAGATAACTCTTTAATAAAAGGCTGTTTGTATAGTCTATTTTTTAGTGCTTTATAAATTGCATTTGCAACAGCACCACCTGCTGGAGGTAAACCTGGTTCCCCTAATCCAGTTGGAGACAATTCATTTTTAACAAAATGCACATCTACTTGAGGTGTTTCATTCATTCTAATTAAACGATAAGTATCGAAATTTTTATGTGAAGGTTTTCCGTTCTCAAAAGATAAATCTCCATACATCGCATGTCCGATTCCATCTAAAACTCCTCCTTGAATTTGATTAATCGCTCCTGTAGGATTTATTAAAATTCCACAATCTACGGCAGCAGTAATTTTCTTTACAACAGGTAAACCATCTTTCATTTCTATTTCAGCAACCTCAGCAACATGAGTATTATGACTATAATAAGCAGCAAAACCTTTAAAAACACCTTCTTTTTGTTCTTTCCAGTTTGATTTTTCAGCAGCTAATTTTATCGTATTCTCCATTCTCTCTCCTGAGTATTCAATTTTTTCATCTGTAGAACCTTTTACATTCTGTAATAATTCTAATCGTAACTCAACTGGATCTTTCTTTAATTCTTCAGCTAGTTCATCAAAGAAAGTTTGCTCAGCAAAAGCTAAGAAATTGGTATACGGAGCTCTCCATGCCCCAGTTGTAATATCACTCTTATAGCTTTTTGTAGATACTTTATAATTCGGAATACATCCTGCAGGAAAGAAATTCGGAATTAAATCGTACATATTACTGTTAATCGCTGCTTCTTTTAAATGATATCCTGTTAATTTTCCATCTTTAATTGATGCGGTAATTCTATATTTAATTGCCGGACGATAAATTCCATCTGTCATATCATCTTCTCTAGAGAAAACAACTTTCACTGGTTTATTAGCTAGATTTGAAATTTCAGCTGCCTCTAGAGCAAAATCACCATATAATCTTCTTCCAAATCCACCACCCATTCTTGTCATTTCAAGATCAATTTCTTCTTCTTTTCTTTTCAATAACTGAGCAACTCTACCAGCTGTCCATTGTGGTGTTTGAATTGGTCCAACTAAATGAATTTTCTCAGCTGTAACATTAGCATAAAAATTCATTGGTTCCATACAATTATGCGGTAAGAAAGGAGAATCGTAAGTTCTTTCTAAGACTTTATCTGCTTCTGCAAAAGCTTTCTTTACATTGCCATCTTCTCTTCTGGTATCAAATTCTTTTCCGTCTAAAATCTTAATCAATTCTTTGTTATGATCGACAGTACTTTCTAAATTTTGATCATCACTCCAAACAGCTTTTAATGCTTTTTTACCTTTCATAGCTGCCCAAGTATTTAAACCAATTACAGCTACTTTATCTCCAAACTTAATTACATCTGAAACTCCATTTACTTTTTTAGTTTCAGCATCATCAAAACTCTCTAATTTTTGTCCGAATGCCGGTGGACGAAGTACCGAAGCATACACCATTCCGTCAGCTTTATAATCTAAGCCAAACAAAGGCTTACCTGTAACAATGTTATCTAAATCAACATTTAAAGCATCTTTTCCTATAATCGTATATTCTGATGGCTTTTTTAAAGTTACATTTTCTGGAACCTCCAAAGCAGCTGCTTCACTTACAACTTCCCCGTAACCTAATGTATCTCCGTTTGCATTTGTTATAATTCCTTTTGAAGCTTTACATGTATTTGCATCAACTCCCCATTTTGCAGCAGCAGCATTAATTAACATTTGCTTTGTAGTAGCTCCTGTTTGACGTAACGCATCCCAACCAAAACGAATTGACTGACTTCCCCCTGCAACCTGACGTTTGTATTCTTTCTTATTATATTTTGCTTGCGCAACATGTACTTTATCCCATTCTACATCTAATTCTTCAGCAATAATCATTGGCATTGCCGTTTTTACTCCTTGACCGATTTCTGGATTTGGAGAAAAAATAGTTACATAACCATTATCTGCTATTTTGATAAAAGCATTAAAATCGTTGAAATTTAAATTTGCAATATCTACTGCTGGTTTTGCTTCTGGTTTACAAGCAGTGAATAAATTAAAACCAACTAACATTCCTCCACTTGCTAGCGCTGAAGTTCTTAAAAAGTTTCTTCTACTAAATCTGATATTATTTTGTTCTGTACTCATGATAATTAGATTTAAGACATTTTTTTAGCAGCTACAGCTACAGCTTTCTCTATTCTGTTATACGATGCACACCTACAAATGTTTCCATGCATTGCCTCTCTAATTTCTGTTGAAGTAGGATTTGGATTTTCTTTTAAAAACGAAGCAGCAGTCATAATTTGTCCAGCTTGACAATATCCACATTGTGGAACATCAACTTCTTTCCAAGCTTCTTGTAAAGGATGATCTCCTTCTTTAGAAAGTCCTTCAATAGTTGTGATTTCTTCTTTATCTAAAATAGAAACTTGTAATTGACAACTTCTAGTAGCTACACCATCTACATGAACAGTACAAGCTCCACATTGAGCTATACCGCATCCAAATTTTGTTCCTACTAAATTTAATTCATCTCTTAATATCCAGAGTAAAGGCGTGTCTGAGTCAGCAGTGAATGTGACCAATTCACCGTTGATTTTTAGATTATAGGTTGGCATGTATTTGTTAGTTTATATATTAAGGTAATTAAGTTACAAAAAAAATGGCTGTCCAAAGACAGCCATGTTTCTTTTAAGAATTATTTAATATAGTTCTAAACATATAGTAGTATAAGATTGTTTACACTAGAACCTCATCTATTATTCCTTGAACTACTTCTGGATTTAGTAAAGTACTCGTATCACCAAGATTACTAATATCATTTGAAGCAATTTTTCTTAAAATTCTTCTCATGATTTTACCAGAACGTGTTTTTGGTAATCCTTGTGTGAATTGAATTCTATCCAACTTTGCAATTGGTCCGACTTGCTCGGTTATAATTTGATTAATTTCTTTTCTTAAGTTTTCATGATTACGAGATTCCCCTGTATCTTTTAAAATCACATAACCATATAATGCATTTCCTTTAATATCGTGTGGAAATCCTACAATAGCAGATTCTGCAACAGCTGGGTGTTCGTTAATTGCATCTTCTATAGGAGCGGTTCCTAAATTATGTCCTGAAACAATAATTACATCATCTACTCTACCGGTGATCCTGTAATAACCAACTTCATCTCGTAAAGCTCCATCTCCTGTGAAATATTTATTTTCAAAAGTTGAGAAATATGTATTTCTGTAGCGTTCATGATTTCCCCAAATTGTTCTCGCCATTGAAGGCCAAGGAAAATTGATACATAATCGTCCTTCTACTTGATTTCCTTTAATTTCATTTCCTTCAGCATCCATTAATGCAGGCTGAATTCCAGGAAATGGTAATGTTGCGTAAGTTGGTTTTGTTGGTGTAGAAAAAGGAATTGGAGTAATCATAATTCCACCAGTTTCTGTTTGCCACCATGTATCTACAATTGGACTTTTTCTTTTCCCTATATTATCATCGTACCAATGCCAAGCTTCTTCATTAATGGGTTCTCCGACGGTTCCTAAAATTTTTAATGACGACAAATCACTTGATTCTACATGAGATAAACCTTCTTTTGCTAACGCTCTAATCGCTGTTGGTGCTGTGTAAAACTGATTTACTTTGTGTTTTTCTACAATTTGCCAAAATCGACTATAATCTGGATAACTTGGAACTCCTTCAAACATTACAGTTGTAGCTCCATTTGCTAAAGGTCCGTATACAATATAACTATGTCCTGTAATCCAACCAATATCTGCAGTACACCAATACACATCATTTTCTCTGTACTGAAAAACATTTTTGAATGTGTACGCAGTATACACCATGTAACCAGCTGTAGTATGTAACATTCCTTTTGGCTTTCCTGTAGAACCAGAAGTGTACAAGATAAAAAGAGGATCTTCTGCATTCATAATTTCTGCTTCACATTCATCTGAAGCTTGATCCAATAATGGTTGCAACCACACATCTCTTCCTTCTACAAAATTTATTTCTGAATTGATTCTTTTAACAACCATAACGTTTTCAATACATGGACATTCTTCTAAAGCTTCATCAACAATACCTTTCAAATCGATCGTTTTGCTTCCTCTGTAAGAACCATCGGAAGTAATTACCATTTTACATTCAGCATCATTAATTCTTGTTGCCAACGCTGTCGAAGAAAAGCCAGCAAAAACTACTGAATGAATCGCTCCAATTCTTGCACAAGCTAAAAGAGAAACAGCAAGCTCAGGAATCATTGGTAAATAAATACAAACACGATCTCCTTTTTTAATTCCTTTAGCTTTTAAAACATTAGCTAATTTATTTACTCTTTTGTATAAATCGCGATACGTAATATGTTCTGCAGCTTCATCTGGATTATTAGGTTCAAAAAGTATTGCTGTTTTTTCGCCTCTAGTTACTAAGTGGCGATCGATACAATTTTCTGTAATATTTAATTGTGCTCCTTCGAACCATTTTACTTCAGGTTTGGTAAAATCCCAACTTAAAACATTATTCCATTTTTTTCTCCAAAGAAAATGTTCTTCAGCTATTTCTTCCCAAAAGTTTTCAGGATTTCTTACTGATCTTCTATAAACTTGAAAATATTCTTCTAAGTTTTTTATATGATAGTTACTCATGTTCGATTTATTTGTTCTATAAATTTATTGTTTTTATTAGAACATCGATAATATTTAGCAACTAATCTTAAGAAAAACCAACTTTAAACCGTAAAGATTTAAATATATATTTGTTCAAATCGACTTAATTCTCAATCTCTTCTAGCAACATATTATAATCATATTGCAAGTCTTCATGTAGAGTCGACATTGCTTTTTTAGCTAATCGAATTTGAGTTTCGAATACTTTTTGAAGTCTAGGACTTCTTTTTATTGAAGGTTTAAAATGTTTTAGCTTTAAACAGAAATACAATAATAATTCTACTTCTGTACTTTTCTTTTTAGAATAACGAATCTGTTTTTTTATTGAAGTCAAGATTTTACGAACACTCTTTCTGATGTAGAAAAAACTTTTTGTGTTTATGTCACTAAACATTTCATCTATTTCTAATTTTACAGTTTCGATATATCTTTCTTCGTCATGAGCTTCAAACAATAAATAGGTTAGTAATTCTTTGTTTTCCTTTTTAAAACGAGTTAACGTAAGACACAATTCTAATAATTCTGAAGAAGTTTTATGTTTTAATTCTTCTTTTATTGTTTTTATTGAAGCTGCTTTCATGAATTACCGTCTTTCTTAATTTCATCAAAACTATCAAAAAGTCTTTGTTTCGCCATGGTAAATATCCTTCGATTGTATTCTGAAGCATTTTTTTGATATTCTAAAAATTCATCTGAAGTAAACTGTCCTATAATTATTCCAAGAATAAGATTTCTAATAACGATATTTTTAGAGAATGATTTATCTAAAAACTCTCGAAAGTTATCTTTTTTGATGTCCGATAGTTTTATTTTTTGCTTTGCACTCCATTTTTTAAATGTCAGTATTAATATATCGTGTTGCAATTTTATAATTGGTCGTAGTACTTTGTTTTGAAAGTTTTCATCAGGTGTTAAAGATGATAAATTCAATTCTGGACGTATATCTTTTTTAGAAATCATTAGTTCAAATTTTCTGAAATCAAAGATAAAAATATTTTTGTTTAATCTTTTTAACAAAATATTAAACATTTTATATTTAGTTAAGCCATAACTTCGTAAAAAATTAAAACTAAAATCATGAAAACCAAAAATTTAGTATTATTATTTTTATTCTCTTTTTCTCTAGTTTTTGCATATAACAATGAATCTATTACTGATCCTATTGAGAAAGAAGTTAACAAAAAAGAAGCTAAAACTATTGTTGGTGTGGCTGCATCTAACAAAAACTTTAGCACATTAGTAGCTGCTGTAAAATCAGCTAAACTAGTTGATGTTTTAAGTGGAAAAGGACCTTTCACAGTATTTGCTCCAACAAATGATGCATTTGCTAAATTACCGAAAGGAACTATACCAACTCTATTAAAACCTGAAAACAAAAAGCTATTGACTTCTATTTTAACTTACCATGTTGTTGCTGGAAAGTTTGATGCTAAAGCTGTAGTGGGAGCCATAAAAGCTAATGGTGGAAAATTTGTCATTAAAACAGTTCAAGGAAACGAATTAACAGCAATGATTAAAGATGGAAATGTACTTTTAAAAGATGCTAAAGGAAATGTTTCTAAAGTAATTATTACTGATGTTTCTGCAAGTAATGGAATTATCCATGCAATTGACAGTGTAGTAATGCCTGAATAAATTTAGTTCTACCCGAAATCAAAAAAAGAGAAGTTGAAAAACTTCTCTTTTTATTTATTTTAAATATGCTGTGATATTTTTTTCTATTCTTTCTGAAATATTTTCTGTATTTGCCTTTACAAATTTCTCTCCTGTTATTTGCTCGTATAATTCTATATAACGATTTGAAATTTCAAGGATTTTTTCATCACTCATTTCAGGAATCTGTTGTCCGTCTTTTCCTTGAAATCCATTTTCAATTAACCATTGACGAACAAACTCTTTAGATAGTTGTTTTTGCTTCTCTCCTTTATCTTGTCTTTCTTGATAACCATCTGTATAAAAATATCTAGAAGAATCCGGTGTATGAATTTCATCAATCAATACAATTTTACCTTCTTTAGTTTTACCAAACTCGTATTTTGTATCCACTAGAATTAATCCACGTTTCGCTGCTATTTCAGTTCCTCTTTGAAATAATTTTCTAGTATAATCTTCAAGAACTATATAATCTTCTTCAGAAACAATCCCTTTTGCTAAAATATCCTCTCTGGAAATATCTTCATCATGTTCACCATTATCAGCTTTTGTTGAAGGTGTTATAATTGGCTCAGGAAATTTATCATTTTCCTTCATTCCTTCCGCCATAGCAACACCACAAAGCATTCTTTTTCCTGCTTTATATTCACGTGCTGCATGACCAGATAAATATCCACGGATAACCATTTCAACTTTAAAAGGTTCACATAAATGACCAACAGCTACATTTTCATCAGGATTTGCAACTAACCAATTCGGAACAATATCAGCAGCATCATTCATCATTTTAGTAGCAATCTGATTTAAAATCTGTCCTTTAAAAGGAATTTGACGAGGCATAATTACATCAAAAGCAGATAATCTATCGGAAGCAATTATGACTAATTGCTCATCATTTATATTGTAGACTTCTCTTACCTTTCCTTTGTAAACTGACTTTTGTCCAGGAAAATTAAAGTTTGTTTCGTTTATTGTATTCATTGTTGCGTTGTTGTAAACCGCAAAAGTAAACTTTTTAATCTTTTTTAGGAATACTTTTTATCTGCTTTATATTATCAGAAATCGGTGTAACAGAAACTACTTTTTCTTTCTGCTCAACATAAAATATAAATGAACTATTTTGACCGATAACTTGAACGTTTTTTTGGGAATTGTCTTTAAATATTAATTTATAATTAGGCTTAATTTCTTTAGTCTTAATCTTGTAATTTTTTCCTAACCCCATTCCTAGTCTCAGAGAAACAAACAGAATAAAAAACACAAACAATAAACCTTCTGCTAGTCCTTTTTTATCTTCTATGTCTTTAAATGCTTTTTCTCTACGCTCTATATTATGTATTTTTCCATACCACTTTTTGTGTTTGTGCTTTTTATGGAGTGCATATGACCATTTAGTTACATACTTATAAAGAAGAAAAAAACAAATAACTAATGCTAATGTTAACTTTAAGCTATCTGTTAGTAAACTAAAAGGAGATATTAAAGCATCTAAAATAGATACGTAATTCAAATATTGAACTCCTAACACTGCATAAAAAAGCGCATCACTTACTATTCCTAATAGGATAAAGTAAACGTATAAAACGTAAAAATTCTCTTGTAAACTTAGTTTTTTAAAAATCAATTTATTCCGTTTCTATACTTTTATAAGCCTTAATAATTTTCTTCACTAATCGGTGACGAACTACATCTTTATCATCTAAGAAAATTTGTCCAACTCCTTCGATACTTTTTAATGCTAATAGTGCTTCTTTTAATCCTGAAACCTGTTTTCGAGGTAAATCTATTTGGCCAGGATCTCCAGTAATTACAAACTTTGCGTTTTTACCCATACGCGTTAAAAACATTTTCATTTGTGCATGAGTTGTATTTTGAGCTTCATCTAGAATTACAAATGCGTTATCTAATGTTCTACCACGCATAAATGCTAAAGGAGCAATTTGTATTGTTCCGTTTTCTATGTAGGCTTGTAACTTTTCTGACGGAATCATATCTCGCAAACCATCATATAGAGGTTGCATGTATGGATCTAACTTTTCTTTTAAATCGCCTGGTAAAAAACCTAAGTTTTCTCCAGATTCTACAGCAGGGCGTGTTAAAATAATTCGTCTAACATCTTTTTCTTTTAAAGCTTTTACTGCTAAAGCAACTGCCGTATATGTTTTACCTGTTCCTGCAGGACCAACCGCAAATAATAAGTCATTCTCTTTCATTAATTGAACCATCTTACGCTGGTTCTCTGTTTGTGGCTTGATAATTTTTCCACTAACTCCATGAACAAGAATATCACTCTTATCTCCAAATTTTCTTTCTTCTTCTTCTTTTCCATTAGAAGTTAAAATACGCTCTATGCTATTCTCATCAAGTTTATTATACTTGTTAAAATATTTAATTAAACGTTCTAAACGTATTTCAAATTCATCTAAAATTTCAGGATCACCATAAACTTTTAATTTATTGCCTCTGGCTACAATTTTAATTTTAGGGAAATAATTTTTTAATAAGGAAATGGTACTGTTTTGTGCTCCGAAAAATTCTTTTGGATTAATTTCCGTTAGTTCAATAACTCTTTCGTTCAAATGCTATAATTTTTAATTTTATTATGTTTAAATGTAGTAATTATTTTATTCATTTATGTAGCTTTGCCTTAAATTTCGATAGAGTTTTTCACAAAATAATTAACAATTAAAGCATTACATGGCGCTTATTACTTTAACTACAGATTTTGGCCTTAAGGATCATTTTGTTGGTGCTGTAAAAGGTGCAATATATTCTGAATTGCCAGATGCCAAAATTGTTGATATTACGCATCTCATTACTCCTTTTAATATTACTGAAACTGCATATATACTCAAAAATGCATACAAGAGTTTTCCAAAAGGAACCATACATATTATAGGTGTAGATTCTGAATTAAGTATAGAAAATAAACATATAGCAATAGAACTTGATGGACATTATTTTATTTGTCCAGATAATGGAGTAATTTGTATGATTGCTTCTGAGGTACAACCTGCTAAAATTGTTGAAATTAATATTCATAATCATATAGAAAGTAGTTTTCCTGTATTAGATGTATTTGTAAAAGTTGCAACTTTTATTGCAAGAGGTGGAAAATTAGATGTTATTGGAAAAGAAATACAATCACATAAGAAATTAATAGAAATTCAACCTAAAGTTAATCAAGATCGCAATTTGATTGTTGGTGGTGTCATTTACATAGACAATTATGGCAATGTAATTAGTAATATTAGTAAAAAAGCGTTTGATGATATTGGCAAAGGAAGAGAATTTACTGTTACGGCAAGACGTTATACTTTTAAGAAAATCTTCAATAAATATAATGAGATTGTCAACTTTACCAGTGAAGATATTCGTCAATATGATGGAAATAAATTAGCCTTGTTTAACACAGCTGGATATTTAGAAATTGCTGTTTTTAGAAGTAATTTAAAAACTGTAGGAGGTGCTTCTTCCCTGCTAGGTTTACGATACAGAGATACAATCTCTGTTGAATTTCATGAAGAAGAAAAACCAGATTTTACAACCGTTTAATTAAAATATTATGTTTGTTCGTATCGTTAAAATGAGCTTTCAACCAGAAAAAACAGAAACTTTCTTAGCAAACTTTGATAAGAAAAAAGAATATATACGAAAATCACCTGGTTGTCGTTTATTAGAATTGTATAGAGATAAAACAGACCCGAATATTTTCTTTACCTATAGTTATTGGAATGAAGAACAAGATTTAGAAAATTACAGAAATTCTGAATTATTTAAATCTATATGGGCAGAAACTAAAGTGTTTTTTAACGACAAGCCTCTTGCTTGGAGTGTTGATAAAGTTGTAAGTTTGCCCTAAATTCAAAAATTATAAATTATGAAAATTAAAACTTTAAAATTGCTTTTTTTTGTCCTTGTGACAACCAATGTTTTTTCTCAAACTGAAAAAGGGACATTTCTTATAGGTTTAAACACACCTCTGTCTTTTTCTAGTAGTAATGAAAAAACCACTACTAACTTTGGAACTAGTGAGAATTCGAACTCTTTTTTTACATTTTCTCCTAAGGTAGGTTATGCAGTCATAGATAATCTTTTTTTAGGATTAGATGTTACTTTAGGGTTTTCTAATAATGAAAATGGAGTAACGGAATCAAATACCACAAATTATTTTATATCTCCTTTTGTAAAGTATTATTATCCTTTAAAAAAGGATTTTAATTTGTTTGGAGAATTTCAATATGGACTTGGAGAAACAAATTCTGAAATAAATAATGTAGGTATTGTAGGTCCATCATTACCAATAGCAAATACTCAAGAATTTAATAGCGATGGACAAAACCTTAGGTTAGCTGTTGGTCTTGGATATTTTGTAACTAAGAACTTTAACATAGAACTAGCAGTAGCTTACAGAAATACTTCTTTTGATACTGAATCTGAATTCAATAACAATTCAATAGTTATTAATAATTTTGGAGCATCTGTTGGTTTTTCGTTATTTTTATAATTAATGAAATCAATATTAAAAAAAGAACTTAATTCTTTCTTTGGATCACCAATAGCATATTTGGTTATTGGTGTTTTCTTATTAGTAAACGGTTTATTCTTGTGGGTTTTCAATGATAATTTCAATATTTTAAATGCAGGTTATGCTGATTTAAACTCATTTTTCTATTTAGCACCTTGGTTATTTTTATTTTTAATTCCGGCTATTACTATGAAAAGTTTTGCTGATGAATATAACTTAGGAACCATTGAAATTTTAAAAACCAAACCTTTAACTAATTGGAATATTGTCTTAAGTAAATTTTCTGCTAGTTTAATCTTAGTTATTATAGCTTTATTACCTACACTAACGTATGTGTATAGTATTTATGCACTGGGAAATCCTGAAGGAAACTTTGATTCTGGAAGTTTAATCGGTTCTTATTTTGGTTTGTTATTTTTAGCATCAGCCTACACAGCTATTGGATTATTTACCTCTACCCTATCTAAAAATCAAATTATTGCTTTCATTCTAGGTATTGTTATATCTTTTTTTATGTTTTATGGTTTTGATTCTATAGCTAGTTTATCTAATAGTTCTAATTACTACATTAGAAATTTCGGATTTAACGAACATTTTAAAAGCATTAGTAGAGGTGTTATAGATACGAGAAATTTAATTTACTTTATCAGTATAACATTCATCTTTTTATTCATCACTAAAACACGATTAGAAAATGAATAAGAAAATCAAAAAAACAGCTATTGTTATCGTTGGAATATTAGTGCTTAACTTTTTAAGTAACTCTTTTTTTAAACGATTCGATTTAACAAAAGATAAACGCTATACATTATCAGAAGTTACTGTTGATTTATTAAATGAATTGGATACTGACTTAATTATAAATGTATATTTAGAAGGTGATTTCCCTTCTGAATTTCAGCGTTTACAAATTGAAACGCGTCAGTTTCTAGAAGAACTTGAAGCTAAAAACAGAAATGTTCGTTTTCGTTTCATTGACCCATATGATATTCGAAAAGAATTGATTAAAAATGGAATGATGCCTAGTCAACTTTCGGTTGAAGAAGATGGTAAACTATCTGAAGCTTTTATTTTCCCTTGGGCTGAAATCTTCTATAAAAATCGTTCTCAAAAAGTTTCTTTATTATCAAATTCTTTATTTAAAACTCAAGAGGAACAACTAGAAAATGCGATAGCTGCTTTAGAACATTCTTTTGCTAGTGGAATTGAAATTATCACACAAAAACAACCAAAAACTATAGCTGTAATATCAGGAATTGGAGAACTTGAAGATATTAAATTATATAGTTTTTTAAGCGAATTAGGAAAGAAATATAGACTTGCTAAATTTACTTTAGATTCTGTAAATAAAAGTCCTGAAAAAACATTAGAACAATTAAAAAAATTCGATTTATCAATAATAGCTAAACCTACAGAGAAATTTTCTCCTGAAGAAAAATTGACTTTAGATCAATATATTATGAATGGTGGTAAAACTTTGTGGATGATTGATAATTTAAGTGCAGATACCGACAGTTTATATAATCAAGGTAAAATGCTAGCTTTTCCAAGAGATTTAAATTTAACTGATTTATTATTCAGTTATGGTGTACGTGTGAATAATAAATTAGTTCAAGATTTATATGCTTCTAAATTAACTTTAGCTGCTGGTAATACTGGAAACCAAACGCAATTTGAAAATTTCAACTGGTTTTATCATCCTTTAGTTACTGGAAATCCTTCACATCCAATTACGAAAAATGTATTACCTGTAAGATTTAGATTTACCACGCAATTAGACACTCTTCAGAAAAATGTAAAGAAAACACCTCTTTTAGTTAGCTCTGTATTAACTAAACTTTCTGGAACTCCTAAAATTATCGAGTTAGAAAGTATAACTCAAGAACCAAAGCAACAGGAATACGCAGCCGGAAGTCAGTTATTAGCTGTTCTATTAGAAGGTGAATTTGAATCTGCTTATAGAAGTAGAACGAAACCTTTTAATTCTAAAAATTATAGCGAAAAATCGAAACTTAATAAAATGGTTGTAATAGCTGATGGAGACATTGGAAAAAACCAACTATTAAAAGGTAAGCCTTACGATTTAGGAGTTGATAAATGGACTCAGGAACGCTTCGGAAACAAAGATTTTCTAGTAAATACAGTAGACTATCTTTTAGATGATAATGGTTTAATAGATTTAAAAAATAAATCTATACAACTTCGAGTTTTAGACAAGAAAAGAGCTTACACAGAGAAAAGATCTTGGCAATTATTCAATATTGCATTACCTATTTCTCTATTATTAGCTTTCGGATTTGTATTCAACTATATAAGAAAAAGAAAATATAGTTAATGAATAAAGCTCAGAAAAAAATCTTTGTAGTTATAGCCATTTTGCTTTTTGTAGCTTCATTATTTTTTCCGTGTTATAGTGTAGAAGGAAAAGGTCCTAATACAATTGGAGCTATAGGTTTAATTGCTTTTTTTCTTGGATGGTTAAACTTTAATTTAATAGGTATTGTTTGGCTGGCTAATCCTTTATTTTTCTTTAGTATTATTTTTTTATTCAAAAAAAAGAAAGAAAGATTAGCTCTTTTTCTTAGTGTTCTTTCACTAGTCTTTTGTTTATGTTTCTTTTTTGTTGACAGAATTATAATTAATGAAGGAGGTATGACTGCTGAAATTGATCAGTTTTTAAATGGTTATTGGTTATGGCTAACTGCAATTTTCCTCATTTTCATTTGCTCTTTAATAATGAATATTTCTAAACGTGAAAAATAAATCAGTTATCAAGAACAACTTTTTAAAACTCTAATAAAAAATCACCTTTCATATTCCTATCGCTTTCTTAATTTCATTAAATGATTAAAACCGATTTTAACCTTTTAAATTAAAATTAGTAGTTTTAAAGAAAATTAATGAAAATGAATTTTTAATTTAAAGCCCTTATTTGTAGCAATATTACTTTGCTTATTATTTTCTAATCAAAGATTATCTTCACAAAACTCACAATCAGCATATAAAACATTAGCTAAAGAAAACATACAACTTTTAATATCGCCATTAATGACGAAAAAGTATGAGAAAATAAATACATTATTAGATAGTAATTTAACCGTATCTGGTTATAAGAAGACAAAAGCTAAAACAATTCTGAAAAAGATTTCTGAAAAAGTAAATCTTAATAACAACTATATATTTAAAGCTATTCATAAATCTAATGGCCTTATTAAAGTTCGATTAAAAATGAAAGGACAAGCTAAAGATTTTACTTACACTCTTAATGATAAAGGAAAGTTTTTAGTTATTGACATGGCAGATGTTAAAAAAAACAATTTAGACATCAATTCTTTCAATTCTTATAAAAATCCTCCAAGAACTATTCCTTTTAAAATTCGAAATGGATTTATTTGTTTTGAACTTGAAATTAAAGGAGAAAAACTAACTTTTGTTTTTGATACAGGTGCACAAGGTACTGTAATTGCTAAAGATGTAGCCAGAAGGTTAAAATTAAAATCCAAAGGTAAAAGACTATTCTATGGAGCAAGTGGTAGTGGGTATGAAGAACTTGTACTAATAGATTCCTATAAATTAAATAAATACCTAACCGTAAAAAACTTACCTGCTTTGGCTATTGATATTACTGAAATAAGAAACTCGATTGACTACAAGATAGATGGTTTTATAGGTAATGGCCTTTTATCTGCATTTGTTACTGAAATTGATTTTGATAACGAAATCATAACTTTTCATAAATCTACCAATAAAATTGAAAAAGAATATCCCTATAACTTTTTTCTTTCACTTAATAAAAGAAGAGCACCTGTAGCTACAACTAAAATATAACTTAAAAGTGGAGGTGTTTTTAAAGGAAAAGCTATATTAGATACTGATGCTGGTGGTTCAATGTATCTTAATGCTAAAACTGTAAAAAAATATGATTTAGAGTCTAAATTTGAAAAGAAAACTGTATCTGAAAGCTTTTCGATTACCGAAAATTTCGATGTGTTTTACAGTAGTTTGGAATCAATTAGTTTTTTAAATCAAAAGTTTTTTGATGTACCTGTTACATGTTCAAAAGACAAAGGAAACTATACTAGTTCTAATGAAAGAATTGGAATTATTGGTATAGAAATATTAAAAAAATACAATTGGGTTTTCGATTATAAAAACCAAAAAGCTTACTACAAGAGAAACAAAAATTATCCTATAAAATTCGGTTATGTTTGTACAGATTTCTATATAGAAAAGAAGGAAAATGAGCTTTACTTCAACAACATAAAAAAAGATTCAAAATTACTTAAAGAGGGTATTAAAAATGATTTTAAAATTATCTCAGTAAACGGACTTAAAGTAACTAATTACAAAAAAATATTAGACCTTATAGAAACAGATAATATTTCTCTTGACATTATTTATTTAGATAACTCTGGTAAAGAATTAACGGTTAAGTATCAAACAAAAAGACTTGTTTAATAAAATCTCTGTTTTATCCTTCCATATACAAAAACTTGTCATTTTCATTTATTATAAATATTTTCACAGAGTACGTGATTATTTTCTAATGCAATTTTTTACTTCTTTAAAATCGAAACTACTATATCTTTCATCGATATTATTAGTATTTACTTACAGTAAAACTTTTAGTCAAGATAAAAAAATGGATTCTTTAAAACAGATTCTAAAAAGTAATAATATTGAAGATTCAACAAGAGTAAAAACTAAACTTTACATTGCTGACTACATTTTTAAGAAAAATCTTGATACAATCTTACCTTTGAGCAAACAAGTAATTAAAGAATCTAATATCCATATTAAGAATAATAAAAACTTAAATCTATTTAAAAAATATAAAGTTAGAGCATTTAACAATCTTGGATACTATTTTTCAAAGAAAGAACAACAAGATTCTTCAATTTATTATTATGAAAAAGGAATTGAAATTGCACAAGAAATTGGTGATATTAATAGAATTTCTTTAATCTATAATAACCTAGGAGCTTACTTTTACAGAGCTGGTAATTATAAAAAAGCACTTAGTTATTATGATAAATCTTTACTACTAGCAGAACAACACAGGTTAAATTATCAAAAGGCTTTAGCACTGAATAATATTGGTATGCTGCATAGACAGCAAGAAGATTATGATAAAGCCTTAGAATATTATAATAAAAGTTACGAGCTTCAATTATCCAGAAAAGACACTAATGGGTTTGCTCTTGCTAATAATAATGTAGCCTCAATCTATTTCTATAAAAAGGATTATCAACAAGCTTTACATAAATGGAAACAATCTCTGGCTTGGTATGAAGCTACTAAAAACAAGCGTAGTTTAGCCATTACGTCTAACAATGTTGCTAAAGCATTTCAAAGATTAGAAAATGTAGATTCTGCTTTAGAATTTTTTAATAAAAGTTTAGCTCTGAAAAAAGAGTTAAAAATGACTAAGAGATCCGCATTAACTTTAGATAATATTTCTCAGCTAGAGACGCAAAAAGGAAATTTAAATACTGGAGAAAAACTGGCTCTAGAAGCTTTAGAAATATTCAAGAAAAAAGGAAGAATTAAAAACTTAGAACAAACTAGTAAAAATCTTTCTATCCTTTATACCAGAAAAAGAGAACACAAGAAAGCATTAGATCAATATAAAAAATATATAAACTATAGAGATAGCTTAGCTAATAAGTTATCTAAAAAAGAATTAATTGAACAAGACGTTCGTTTTAAATACACAACACAAAAACTACGTGATAGTATTGTAAATGAAAATAAAATTGCCTTAAAAGAGGTAGAAATCAAGAATAAATCGTATCAAAATAAATTGTATTTAGCTTCTTTAATATTTGCTTTAATAGCCCTGGCAGGAATTGTTTATTTCTTTATTTCGAAACGACGAGAATCAATTTTAGAAGTACAAAAACAACAAGAAATAAATACCCTAAAATCGAATCTATATACAAACATTACTCATGAATTTAGAACTCCTTTAACGGTTATCATGGGAATGAGTGAAAACATCAAAAAGAATAAGTACGTTGATGATTCAGTAAATACTATTAAAAATAATAGTAAACATTTATTAAAGTTGATTAATCAATTATTAGATTTTTCTAAGCTAGAAGAAAATAAAATTAAGCTGAATTATAAAAGAGGAAACCTTACTAATTATGTTAACTACTTAGTTGAAAGTTTGAGTTCACATGCAATTACTCATAAAGTAGATTTAAAGTTTAAAAGTAAAGAAGAAATAGAAATGGACTTCGATCCAAACTCAGTTTCTCACATCATTACCAATTTAATAAGTAATGCAATTAAGTTTAGTCCTGAGAACTCAGAAGTTTTAATCGAATCACAAAAACTCATAAAAAATGACAAAAAATTTCTTGAGTTAACCGTACAAGATTTTGGTATTGGTATTTCGGAAGAACATCAAAAGAAAATTTTTGAACGTTTTTATCAGGTTGACAATACCTCTACTAAAAATTATGAAGGTAGTGGAATCGGTTTAGCTATTGTCAAAGAATTAACTGAATTGATGAAAGGAACAATTACAGTTAAAAGTAAAGTTAATGAAGGAACAAAATTCATAGTTACTTTGCCAATTGAAAATAAGGCAACAGATGAGTTTCATATTCCCGCATATTCAGGTGAAAATCAAAAAACAAGAAAATCAGTTAAGGTTAATAGTAATATTGAACAACCTCTTGTACTTATTGTTGAAGACAATAAAGATATAGCCAAATATCTTACACATTGTTTGGAAGATCAATATCGAATTTTATATGCTGAAAATGGTGAAGAAGGATTAAAGAAAGCTATTGAACATATTCCGGATGTTATTGTAAGCGATGTGATGATGCCAAAGAAAAATGGTTTTGAATTATGTGAAGATATCAAACAAAAAGAGATTACATCTCATATTCCAGTGATATTACTTACGGCAAAAGCAACTAAAAATGATAGTTTGGAAGGATATACAAAAGGTGCCGATGCGTATTTAACCAAACCTTTTGATCAAGAAGAATTACTAGTTCGATTAGAAAAACTGATTGAATTAAGAAAAAAACTACAATCAAAATATACTCTTGGAGAAACTATAGAAAATCAATTGAATTCTAAAAATGAGAATGTAAATGATACATTTATTTCTAAAGTGATTTCAGTTATAAAAGAAAATATTGATGACTCTAGTTTTAATGCTTCAAAATTAGCATCTGAATTACATTTTAGTGAATCTCAATTGTACAGAAAAATAAAAGCAACTACCAATTCTTCAACTTCTATTTTTATTAGAACAATTCGTTTAGATGAAGCTAAAAAATTAATCCTAAATTCTTCTTTTAGCATTTCCGAAATTGCATTCAAAACAGGATTTAGCGATCCGAGTTGGTTTAATAAAACCTTTAAAGAAAAATTCGGAGAAACCCCAAATTCCTTAAGAAAATAAAGGGTTTGCAATAATACTCCAATAGCTTGCAAGAATACTCATATTAAAATTTACTCCTAATTAAAACCTTTGTGTCGGGAATAATTTTAATAATAAGTATTATGAAAACAATTACATTTAAACTACGTATTATAGTTTCATTTTTATTGATTTTTGCAAGTGTAAAATCAGTACATGCCAACACTAAAAATGATACTAATTTAAACTCGAGTAAAAGTAAAATTCTTACTATAGTTAACATTCCAGATACTAACTTTAAAAATGTATTATTGAATCATACTCCAACTATTGACACCAATGGAGATAATCAAATTCAAATAACAGAAGCGGAAGCTTTTACGGGAAGAATTACAGCAAATGGTTCATCAATTTCAGATTTAACGGGTATTGAAGCATTTATAAATATTAATGAGCTTAACATTGCCGACAATAGCATAACTATCTTAGATATTTCTAGTAATAAAAAACTTACAAGTGTTTCATGTAATAGAAATAGCATTACTTCTTTAAAAGCGCTTTCAAATTCACTACTGAGTTTTTTAAACTGTAGTGAAAACAACATTAACTCAATAGATATTTCTGGTGCAACTGGTTTAATAACTTTACTTGTTAATGATGCAAATATTACCTCTATAGATATATCAAACTCAACAGATTTACAAATCTTTCAATGTTCTAAAAATCAATTAACTTCTATTGATGTTTCAAAAAACACTGCATTACAAATATTTCAATGTGATGAAAACTTACTGACCTCAGTTGATGTTGCAAAAAATATTGATTTGACAAACTTAACTTGTAATACTAATCAATTAACTACTATTGATGTTAGTTTGAATATAAACTTAAGAAGTTTGGTTTGTGCGGTTAATGATTTAACTTCATTAGACATTTCAACGAATACTCAATTAAGAACTCTGAATTTTTCTGCCAATGATTTAACTACTATAGATTTAAGTAACAATTTACAATTACAGGCTTTATATTGTAACGGGAATCAATTTACTTCAATAGATCTTACTAATAATACAAACTTAGTAGAATTCATTTGTGATAGTAATCAATTAACCGCTTTAGATCTATCTGTTAATTCTGCGCTTAGAACATTATCATGTATTTCAAATCAACTTGCAAGCCTAAATATTGCGAATGGAAACAACAGTAATATGACACAAATGTTTGCAGGAACAAACTCTAGTTTAAGTTGTATTCAAATTGATTCAGGGTTTACCCCTCCTACTGATGGAACTTGGTTAAAAGATAGTACTACAAGTTACGGAGATAACTGCCTTACAAAATATACATTGACACTTAATGCAACTAATGGCTCAATAAATACAAATCCAACTGCAACAAGTAATGAATTTAGTGCTGGAACAGAAGTTACTCTAACAGCGATTCCTAATACTGGATATATTTTTGATAGTTGGTCTGGTGATGTTACAGGTACAACCAACCCTGTAAATATTACTATGGATGGAGATAAAACAGTAACGGCAAACTTTACTTTGGCACCTATTGTTAATATACCAGATACCAACTTTAAAAATGCACTAGTAAACAACGCTTCAATTAACACAAATAGTGATTCAGAAATTCAGTTGACAGAAGCTTTAAACTATTCTTCTTCAATAAATGTTTCTAACCAATCTATCTCAGACTTAACTGGAATTGAAGCTTTTGAAAATATTACATCATTAATTTGTTTTTCAAACACAATTACGTCGTTAGACCTTTCTTCAAATACTGAATTGAGAAACTTGTATTGTTATAATAACCAAATTTCTGATTTAGATCTATCTAGTAATTCAAAACTAATTGAGTTAGATGCTAGAAACAATTCGTTATCAAGTTTAAATCTTGCCAACGGTGAAAATGGAAACTTTACTGTTATGGAGGTTAATAATAATTCAACTCTAAGTTGTATTCAAATTGATGCTGGTTTTACACCTCCAACTGATGGAACTTGGGTGAAAGATTCTACAGCAAGCTACAGCGAAAATTGCAGTGCTACAGCAAGTGTTATTGATTTAGAATACAACAATGCTATTCTAATCTATCCGAACCCTATGAAAAACAGTATACAAATAGAATCAACATCTTCTGAATATGAAGTTGATAGTATTGAAATATATAATATCCTTGGAATGAAAGTAGTTTCAACCGATGATAAAATTATAAATGTAGCAGGTCTTACTAAAGGAATTTATTTGGTAAAACTTAAAGATCTTAAGGGAAAAATAGCTTTAAGGAAAATGATTAAAGAATAAGAAATGAATAACAAACTTAAAAAGGATTACAAAGTAGAACTCATACTCATAGGTATATACATTGTAATATTTATAATGATTACTTATTGTTATTCCTAGTCTATTTTTAGACTCCCCCAGATGAGTTTATCGTTTGATAAACTCTTCTTTTTATATTCTATAATTTAGCAATCACCATCACAACAGTTATCGTCTTTTACCAATTTACAAGTAGCTACAGCTAATAAAGCTCCTATAATTGGTGCCAAAATATATAACCATAAGTGTTGTAAATGTCCCGAAACTAAAGCTGGAGCTATTGATCTAGCTGGATTCATCGAAGCTTTAGTAATTGGCCCCGCAAACATTGCTTCCAATAAAACCACACCTCCAATTGCTATTCCAGCCATTACTCCTACTTCCTTACTTCCTGTAGAAACATTTACAATGGTAACCATAAGGAAAAACGTTAGTAACAATTCTAAAACAAAAGCTCGCATCGCATCTGTTGATGGAATTGTAGCACCATAAAACTCACTATTTGGAAATAAAAACAACAATAATAAACTAGCGACTAATGCTCCTAAAATCTGAGCCAAAATATATTTAGGAACTTCTTTCCAAGGAAACTTTTTAGCGTAAGCAAAAGAGATCGAAACAGCTGGATTAAAGTGTGCTCCAGAAATTTCACCAAAAGCGTAAATCATAGCCATAACTATTAATCCCCAAGTAATTGCTACACCAACATGACCAATAGTTCCATTCGTTACTTCATTGATTGTCATTGCTCCAGTTCCACAGAAAATGAGAGCAAAAGTCCCTACAAATTCAGATATATATTTTTTCATACTAGCAAAGATACAATCTCGTATTTTAAGTTTTTGTTAACATTTATCATTTCATTTAGCCGTAATTTTATGGAGTACAAAAACAAACTTTTATCAACATGAAAAAAATACTTTTAAGCTTATTTGTAGCTTCATTAACTTTATCAGGTAATGCACAAGTAAAAACTCCACAACCAAGCCCATCTGCAAAGATTGAGCAACAAGTTGGATTAACTGATGTTACTGTAGAATACTCTAGACCAGGAGTTAAAGGAAGAAAAGTTTTTGGAAATTTAGTTCCTTATGGAAAATTATGGAGAACTGGAGCTAACAAGAATACAATTGTTACTTTTAGTGACGATGTTACTATTGATGGTAAATCTCTTAAAAAAGGTTCGTATGCAATTTTCACTAAACCAAATGCTTCTTCTTGGGAAGTAATGTTTTATAGTGATACAAATAACTGGGGAACTCCTAGAAAATTTGATCAAGCTAAAGTAGCTTTAACTACTACTGCTAAAGTAGAAAAAATGCCAATGACTATTGAAACATTTACAATTACAATTGATGATGTTAAAAATGGTTCTGCTGTTTTAGGTATTTTATGGGAAAATGCTTACACTGGAATTAAATTTAATGTTCCTACTGATAAAGCAGTTTCTGCTAGTATCGATAAAGTAATGGCTGGTCCTGGTCCAAATGATTATTATGCTGCTGCTTCTTATTATTTAGATGAAGGTAAAGATATCGCTAAAGCGCAACAATGGATTGATAAAGCTATTGAAATGACTAAAGACCAACCTCGTTTTTGGTATTTACGTAAGCAATCTTTAATCCACGCTAAAGCTGGAAATAAAAAAGGTGCTATTAAAGCTGCAAAAGCTTCTTTAATGCATGCTGAAAAAGCTGGTAATGCAGATTATATTAAATTAAATAAAGACTCTCTTAAAGAATGGGGAGCTTAATATATCTCACTTAAATTAAAAGTTTAAAACTCGGGTTCATAGAATTCGAGTTTTTTTATTAACCACACTATACTAATTGCGGGAATAAACTTATATATTTATTTATCCAAATAATTTATAAAACTATGAATAGAACAATCAAATATACCAGCCTTTTTATTTTTCTAATAACATTGCTATATTCATGCGGAGAAAAGTTGACACTAGAACAACAAATAGTTAAAGACATTTCTAATATTAAGAAAATTAAAGATTGTAATAATGTTCCTAAAGAAGCAAAAATTTCTAATATAACTTTCGGAAATTTAAATCCGACATCAGGAACTAATATGTATGTTATTGCTGTTGAATACGATTATACCATACTTGAAAAAACTACACATATAAAAAATTCATATGTTTATTTTAAGCATGGAGAGTCTTATGATTTTTCTAAAGTAGTTGGCGGCTGTGATAAATAGCATTATCACAAAAAATAATCATTCCAACATTTCAAAAAGATAGTGATAAATTAAAAATCCATAAACTTCAATTATATTTGAAACATATTAAAATTTTATGTCTGTTTATAAAAAAATCGCTGAAGTAGGTACTAAGTTTATTTCTAAATCAAAACTTTTTAAACATGGATTCAATCTCTCTCCAATGTACAGAAGAAGTACAGGAAGAATTATTGAAGTATCAAATGATTTATTACACGTTAGAGCTAAAATTCGTTTAAGTTACAAGAATAGAAATTATGTAAATTCTATTTTTGGCGGTAGTTTGTTTTCTGCTGTAGATCCTATTCCTATGGTACAATTAATTAATCTTATTGGAGATGATTATGTGGTTTGGGATAAGTCTGCTGAAGTTTATTTTAAACGACCTGCAAAAGAAGATGTATATGCTGATTTTACTTTCTCTACAGAAGAACTTGATCAAATTAAACAACGAGTTTTAAAAGAAAAGGAAATTGAAATTATAAAAACTACATTACTTACAGACAAAACAAAGTCAAAAGTCTTTTGTGAAGTTCATAAGACAATTTATGTAGCAGATAAGAATTTTTACAAAGAAAAACGTGCTAAAAAAAACAAAAACAATAGGTTCTAGTACTTCTTTCTGCTATTTCATTTTTTTAAATTCTTTTAATCCTATTTGATATATCATATAAGGCCATATTTCAATGGCTTTAAGACCAGAATGAGAACCAACATTTGAGGTTTTCGTAAATTCTCCATTCTCTTCTCTTTGAATATCTGAAGTATAATTTAAAGAATATTTTGATCTGTTTTTAATCAATAAAAGAACTTTTTTATTCTTTTTTCTTTCTTCTTCTGTTTTCCCATTAGTTCCTAAACCGAAAAAGAAATCTATAGTTCCCTTTTCTCCTTCTTTTTCAAATAAAACATCATTATCCCATATTTCAACAACTTTCTCTGTACGTTCAAATTTCACGATAGAATAATTAAAACTTACTGAGTCAATAGGGTAGAGTTTTATTCGAAATTTACTTCCTAACGGAAAAGCATATCCGTTTCTAGGTTCAGATGGTAATTCTTGTGCCAATACTACATAAGAAGTAATGACAAAGATTAATAGTAATATCTTTTTCATTTTAATTTTTAGTTTGTTAAACTACTCTCCTATTTCATCAACATTTAAATCTGCTTCCTCAAAATTATCTCCTGTAATTCCTTGCAATATTATAGCTATTGCAATGACTAAACCACAACCTAAAGCATTTAACCATAAGTAAGGTAACCAGTCTAAATACCAAACTATTATTATTATTAACTGAGTGATTATTGCTCCAATAAACACAGCATTAGATCTTACAAACTTAAAGAAGAATGCTAGTAAGAAAATTCCTAATACATTTCCATAGAATATAGATCCAATAATGTTTACTAATTGAATTAAATTATCAAATAAATTTGCAACGCAGGCAACCAAAATGGCTAAAATCCCCCATCCTAAAGTAAACCATTTAGACATATTTACATAATGCTGATCACTTTTTTCTTCTTTTACATTTCTCTTGTATAAATCTATTGCTGTTGTAGAAGCTAAAGCATTTAATTCTGAAGCTGTAGAAGACATTGCTGCAGAAAGTATTACTGCTAATAATAAACCTATTAATCCTTTTGGTAAATTGTTTAATATAAAATGAATAAAAACATAATCTTTATCATTTGTTTCTACTTTATCATTAGACTCTTTAATAATTACTTTCGCCTCTTCTTTTATCTTTAAATCTTCTTCATTTAAAGCCTGTAATTTTGGCGTATTTTCTTCAGTAATCCCGCTTAAAATAAGCGTTTTTTTCTCTGCTTCAATTGCTCTATGGCGATCTTCTAAAACTTTATATTGATCAGCGTATTGAGAACTAATAACTGCTTCTTTTGCTTTAGGATTAAAATTTAAAGGAGAAGCATTAAACTGATAAAATACAAATACCATAACTCCTACCAGTAAAATAAAGAACTGCATAGGCACTTTTAATAACCCATTAAAAATTAAACCTAATTGACTTTCTCTTACAGATTTTCCTGATAAATAGCGTTGAACTTGACTTTGATCAGTTCCGAAATAAGAAAGCATTAAAAATGTTCCTCCAAGAAAACCAGTCCAAACTGTATATCTATTGTTTAAATCCCAAGAAAAATCTAAAACCTTCATTTTATTGCTAGCTCCAGCAATTTCAAGAGCTTTTCCGAAAGTAATTCCGTCAGGTAAATATTGAAGTATTAAGTAAAAAGCAATAAACATTCCTGAGAAAATAATTGCCATTTGTTGTTTTTGAGTAACACTTACAGCTTTTGTTCCTCCACTAACTGTGTAAATGATTACCAAAACACCTATGATTATGTTTAAGAAAACAAGATCCCAACCTAACACTGCTGAAAGAATAATTGCAGGAGCAAAAATGGTAATTCCTGCCGCTAATCCTCTTTGAATTAAAAATAAAATAGCAGCTAAAGTTCTTGTTTTAAGGTCGAATCTACTTTCTAAATATTCATAAGCAGTGTATACATTTAGTTTATGATAAATAGGAATAAAGACTAAACATATAATAACCATAGCCAATGGAAGTCCGAAATAAAATTGAACAAATCCCATACCGCTATGAAAAGCTTGACCTGGTGTAGATAAAAAAGTGATGGCACTAGCTTGAGTTGCCATTACAGACAAACCGATAGTCCACCACTTTGTGTCATTTCCTCCTTTAATATATTGCTCTACGTCTTTACTTCCTCTAGTTTTCCACGTTCCGTAAAGAACAATAAACAATAATGTTATTGAAAGTACAATCCAATCTAAAGTTTGCATGAGAATATTATTTAGTATATAGGTTTGTTATAATTAAAAAGATGACAATGTACGCTAAATTGGCTAACAGTACTAGCGTGTACTCTTTTTTCCATATATACTTTTTTCCCATGTATGTAATTCTTTAGTTATTAATTGTTAGTTGGTTTTTCGAAAAAATTATCTGCTAAAGGTGCTTGAGTAACTAAAGCAGAAGAAAATGTAATTGGATCTCTTGCTGGTTCAGTAGGAACACCATTATCATCTTTCTGGTACCAAGTTATAGATTTTGGTAAAACTAAACCGTTAACGTTTTCCCAATCATTATATCGTATTAAACTAAACTTATCTGAAGGCTTTTTTGTAAAATATGTTACTGTATATCCTAACCAAGCCATTTGTTTAGTTTCTGGGTGAAAATAAATAAAATAATTGTCATCTGGAGAAGTTCCTACATTTGCTCCGTAAGATATTTTATATCCTGGATAATTTACATCTTCAAAACTTATTGGTGCTACTTCTGAATATGTAATTCCATCATCTGCTAATACAAAAGGCATTGCATAAAAATAGAAATATAAATTATAGTAAAACTCAGGATTTCCTTTAAAAGCTGTAGAATCTTTTTGACTTAACCAGACATTTTTTCCGTTATAACCTAATGAGAAATTTTCTGCTTGAACAACAGTTTTTCTTGTAGGTAAGTCAATCGTATGATCTTGATTATTGATTTTGTAAGACATCGTTCTAGCTTTACGCCAGGTATCAATTCCTCCATGTTTTTCAAATACTTCTCCTAGTGCTTTGGGAAAATTATTTTCTTTTTTAACCTCTTGTGTAGGTTGAGTTTCAACCGCCTTTTTGGCTTCTTGTTTACATGATATTACTAGTAGAGATACTACTGAAAGTAAGATTAGTTTTTTCATTTTTATTTATAGTTTATCGAGAGGTAGTCGAATGTTTTTTCTAAAAATTACAACTATTTATTTTTTATTCAGAAGAAATTTACAAAAGTTTAAAATTATAATCATTTTTCAATAAGATTTAAAAATCAACAATCGATTAGTTTAGCAACTTTCAACCTCAAAATTAAATACAATGAAAACACTAAAAAACTATGTTCATTACTTCTTTTTATGCTTCTTTTTATGCTTTGCTTGTAATGATGATTTGTTAGAAAATGATATAGAATTAACCTCTAAAATATTAAACAAACAAACTCAAAAATCAGATTATGATATTGCTATGTACTATGCACCAGTTTTTTTTCAGGATGTAGATACAACAGACGGTTTATGTAGAAATCAATCTAAAAGTGGTTCTGCTGACTGGATTACAGCAGTGAATTATGATGGTGATTGGAACACCAAAAACAATTGGGAGAATATGGTTTCTGGTAGAGATAATGATAAATTAATTCCTCATGTATACTATTATGTTACTTATACTAAAACTCATTATTTTATTTTATACACAGTTTATCATCCGAGAGATTGGACTGATGTTCCTTTTTTATGTTCTTTAGATTCTCATGAAAATGATATGGAAGGTGTGCTTATTACAGCAGACAGAAAAGAAAACAGGGATTTTGGCGCTATTATTAGCGCTAAAACAATTTGGCTGTCTTCTATTTACGATTACAATAAAAATGAAATCTTGTTAGATGGAAAACAACCA
>ERZ1740052.90-NODE-90-length-30256-cov-5.213834_pt1 | contig 30256 bp, 7 predicted proteins | sample MGYA00581750_ERZ1740052 | MGnify/ENA primary metagenome ERZ1740052 (study PRJEB43018, sample SAMN04849743) | marine metagenome | isolation source: floating plastic debris | place: Pacific Ocean | collected 2008-08-30 | study: EMG produced TPA metagenomics assembly of...
GCACTGCTGGCGTGATGGATTGGGAAACGGGGTTGCGGTTGATTGCGACTCGGGGAGAATTGATGCAAGGGCTGCCTGCGGGGGGTGGGATGGCTGCGGTAATGGCTGCCGCAGAGCAAGTGATGCCATACCTCAAAGACGGGGTGACGATCGCAGCTGAAAACGGACCTGCCAACACAGTATTGTCCGGGCCGCAGATGGTGCAAAATGTTATCCTTTCGGACTTAGAATCACAGGGCATAAAGACGACGAAGCTCAAAGTTTCTCATGGGTTTCATTCACCTTTAATGGACCCAATATTAGAAGCGTTTAACGAGGTTTCTCGCCAAATTGGCTATCAGCCTCCAAAGATAAAAATGATCTCCACAGTGACGGGAGAAAGCATCACAGCCAACAATGACTGGTCTCAATATTGGGTCAACCATATTCAACAACCCGTCAGATTCTGGAAGGGCATAGAGTCTCTAGCCACTGAGAATTGCGATGTCTTGTTGGAAATTGGTCCAAAGCCCGTCTTATCAACAATGGGGCAGGCGTGTCTGCCTAATAGCTCAGAACAGGGGCCAGAATATAGGTCAGCGCCTGGATTAGAACAGTGGCTGCCTAGCCTACGCCCCACTCGCTACGAAGATAACAACGACAGGCACACGATGCTCTCTAGCTTAGGGCAGCTTTACGCTCAGGGAGCTAGCGTTGATTGGCCTCAAAACAATACAAATCAGATTGAGTTGCCGACATATCCCTTCCAGAGAGAACGGTATTGGATAGATGTAGATAAGACTGCTCGAAAGCGGTCACAAGTCACACATCATGCGCATCCGCTGATTGGCGATCGGCTCTCTTTAGCAGGCACACACGCTATTCACTTTGAAACAGTTATTAGCCCTTCCTCTGTGCCTTTTCTCCAAGAGCATCAGGTCTTTGGAGCCACCGTGCTACCAGCAGTCGGCTATGTAGACATGGCGTTGGCTGCTGCACAGGCCGAGCATTCAGCGATGCCTGTGACGATTGACAGAATTAACTTCCATCAGGCACTTTTGCTCGATACAGCTCAGACGGTGCAGGTTGTGCTGAGCGGCCAAGGTCAGCAGATAGATGAACAATTAAATGGACGGCCAGATGAACAGCTAAGTAAACAACAGACATTTAAAGTCTTCAGCTTGAAGGAAAACAAGCAATGGCAGCTGCATGCCAGTGGCTCGTTCGGCACGAAGCTTACTGATTCTAATTGCATAGATTTAAAGCAGCTACAGGCGTCCTGCTCCGTAGAGGTGCCTGCTGCGAAATGCTACGAACGCTTGCAAAAACAAGGCGTGACCTATGGCGATAGCTTCCGAGCGATTAAAACCACTTATGTTGGGGAAAATCAGGCACTGAGTCGTTTGCAGCTGCCTAACAATCTGCTGACAACACTCAGTACTTACGCTTTGCACCCTGTATTGCTGGATGCTTGCCTACAGAGCATTGCGGCGATTTTTGTAGATGAACCAGACTCAAGAACATATCTGCCAGCAGCGATCGCACAAGCCCAAATCCATGTGTCTCAGCTCGATGCAGATGAGCTGTGGAGCCATGTAAAAGTCACTCAAAAAGATAGCGGGCTCATCGCTGACATCCAGCTCATCTCTTTATCTGGTGAGCTATTGGTGAGTCTAAAAAGTTTACGGCTACAGCCGGCCACCCGAGAAAGAGTGCTCTCATCAGTTCAGTCAGGGGCTCGTCAGCCGTCCATAAAAGATTGGTTCTATCGATTGAATTGGCAGCCTGAGCCTTTGCCAGAAAAACTGGTGGCCATCAATGTAAAGGCGATTGTGCAGCAGTTGGCAGGTGGTTTTTCAGATGCGATCGCCGCCCCCACTATTCAGTCTTATCTTGAGTTACTGCCTCAGCTTGAAACGCTGAGCCTAAGCTATGCAGTTGAGGCTTTGGCTGGACTGAGTGAGGACAATATAATCTCGGCACATCAGCTCCTTTTCCATCGATTGGGAGACGTTGTATCTAAAGCAGAGCTAACGGATTTACCAAAGGCTAAATCGCTGCAGGAACAACTATTTAGCCAGCATCCAAATGCCAAAGCAGAGCTATCCCTGATTCAACGCTGTGGAGAATATCTTGCCGATGTGCTGCAAGGGCATATCGACCCTTTGACCCTGCTTTTCCCGGCTGGAGACACTAGCGTTCTCACTCAGCTTTACCAAACCTCACCCGGTTCCCAGCTGATGAATCAGCAGGTGCAAGAAACTGTCAGCAAATTGATAGCATCAGTCAATCGTCCGCTTCGCATTCTAGAAATTGGCGCAGGCACAGGCGGAACTACGACTCACTTACTGCCCCATATTGGTGAATCGAGCTATGCATTTACTGATATTTCACCGATGTTTTTGGCTAAGGCAAAAGAACGCTTTGCTGACTATCCCAACCTCTCTTATCAGCGGCTAGATATTGAAAAATCTATCGCGACGCAAGGGTTTGAGCGCGGTGGCTATGATTTGGTGATTGCCTCGAATGTGCTGCATGCGACAGGTGATATTGAACAGACGCTGGAGAGAGTGCGATCGCTCCTCACTGCCAACGGCCAACTCGTCTTGCTAGAAGGTACTCAACCCCTCATTTGGCTCGATCTGATCTTTGGCATGACCGAGGGCTGGTGGAAACGTCCCACCCATCCGTTACTCTCCGTCTCCCAATGGCAGCAACACCTAACGTCTGCTGGATTTGAGACTGCCATTCCACTGGCTGCTTCAGATATATCCGCTTCCCAGGCGCTGCCTCAATCAGTCATTATTGCTAGTGCGCCACAGGCAGTAGCAACCGCAGAAAACTGTCTAATCTTGACGGGCGCTGCAACTGACTTAACTACGCAAATCACCCAACGCATTCACGGTATAACAAAGCACATAGAAGAGATTTCACCTGCACTGCTTCAAGACTGGGTAATCACTGATAGCTGGCCTGAACAGATTGTTTATATTGCAGATAGCACTGGTTTTGACCCACTAGAGGACTCTGCCGAAGCCCTCAAAGCACTCACTCAAAAGACATCTACAGGGCTGCTAAATCTATTGCAGTCGCTGACTACGCAACAGGCGCATTCTATGTCTCGATTGAGTGTTGTCACTCAGGGCGCAGTCGCGAAAAACGGGAATCCCACGCAGGCTCCTCTCTGGGGCCTCATGCGAGTCATGGCGTTGGAGTACCCCAAATTCAACTGTAACCGCATTGACCTTGATCCAGAGGATGAAACAGCAACGCAAGTTGAGATACTTTGCCAGGAGCTAGAGGCAAACACACCTGAAAGCACAGTTTCGTATCAGCAGGGTGAGCGGCGAGTTGCGAGGCTAGTGAGTCATCTCCCTAAACAAAGCAACACATTAGCCATTCCTTCAGAACCCTTTAAACTCAATTTGCCCACAAAAGGTAGCCCAGATAAGTTGAGACTAGTCCCTGCTAATCGGAAAAAGCCACAAGCAGGAGAGATCGAAATCCGGGTGTTGGCAGCAGGGCTCAACTTTATTGATGTGCTAGATGCGCTCGCTCTTTTGCCCTTTGAGCGCGATTGGTTAGGTGTGGAGTGTGCCGGAAAGGTTGTAGCTGTTGGCGAGGGCATAAAACAGGTTGTGGTGGGAGATGCGGTAATAGCACTGGCGGCAGGTAGCTTTGGGCAGTATGTGACGGTACCGGCGGAGCTAGTGATCGCACAGCCCACAAATCTCAGCGCCCCAGCAGCAGCCACGATTCCCGCAAATTTCTTAACAGCGCACTATTCACTGCAAGTACTTACTCAGCTGAAAAAAGGCGATCGCATCTTGATCCATGCAGCCGCAGGCGGGACTGGCATGGCAGCGGTCAAAATCGCGCAGCAGGCTGGTGCAGAAATCTATGCAACGGCGAGCCCGCGTAAGTGGTCAGCCCTAAAAGCCTTAGGCATTAGCCATGTTATGAACTCTCGGACACTGGCGTTTGCTGATGAGATTATGGCCAGTACTCACGGGCAAGGCGTAGATGTCGTGTTGAATTCACTCTCGGGTGAGTTTATTGAAAAAAGTGTGTCTGTATTGGCTCAGCAGGGACGATTTTTAGAGATTGGGAAGCGTGATATCTGGTCAATGCAGCAGATGAGCGTCGCTCGGCCAGATGTGGATTATCACGTGATTGATTTGATGTCGGTAGCCCATGACCGGCCACAGCAAATTCAGACCATGCTGCAAACCCTTAAACAACAGTTTGAGGCAGAACAGCTGACTCCCATCCAACACCAGTCTTTCCCAATCGCTAAAGCCCCACAAGCCTTTCGCCATATGCAGCAGGCTCAGCATATCGGCAAAATTGTGCTCGATATTGCTACCCCGGATTACGCTACCAAAGCGCCTTCTTTGAACATCACAGCAGAAGGCACTTACTTGATTACGGGTGGGACAGGTGGCCTAGGCTTAGCGACGGCAAAATGGCTAGTGGAGGAAGGCGCACGTCACGTGGCTCTGTTGGGTCGTGGCACGAAGCCATCAGTCGCGGTAGAGAATTGGATTAAGGAAAGCCAAAACAAGGGCGTGGAGATATTTATTCTGCAAGCTGACGTGGCCAATCGTACTCAGCTGGCATCGGCATTGCAAACCTTAGCCGCAACGTTACCGCCACTGAAAGGTATTGTTCATGCAGCCGGTGTACTCGTAGACGGCATCTTACAGCAGCTCACTTGGGAGAAAATGGAGAACGTTCTAGCGCCCAAGGTTTGGGGAGCATGGAATTTGCATCAGTTAACCGAGCACTACGAGCTAGACTTTTTCGCGCTGTATTCTTCAGCCGCTTCTCTATTAGGCTCGCCGGGGCAAGGTAGCCATGTGGCGGCGAATAGCTTTTTGGATGCGCTAGCACACTACCGACAGGCTCAAGGATTGCCTGCAGTGAGCATTAACTGGGGGCCTTGGGCTGAGGTGGGGTCGGCAGCGACAGAGCAGGTGCAGCGGCAGATGGAACTACAGGGGATTGGTGCGATCGCTCCCCAGCAAGGCATACAAGCCCTCTCTCAGATCCTCTCGCAACCAGAGTTAACTCAAATTGGTGTTATTCCAATTAATTGGGCTCGCTTTCAACAACAGAACATCGTTAACGACCCATTTTTCTCGAGCCTTGCAAAAACAGCGAGCAGTCTTGAACCGCAACAGCAGACTATCCCCTCTGCTGATTGGATAGCAGAGCTTAGCACCCTGCCCCAACGTCGTCGGGCTACATTCCTTTCTCAAGCATTGCAAACAGAAGTATCTAAGGTGTTGAACCTACCAGCTAACAAAGAAGTCGAACCCACGGCAAATTTTTTCGATATGGGCATGGATTCCCTCATGGCCGTAGAGCTAAAAAATCAGCTAGACCTAAAACTCGGAAGGCCGCCAGATTCTACGCTCATTTTTGAACATTCCACGATTCAATCACTATCTGCACATTTGGTTGCCATGATGACGGAACAAAGTGAACCTGAGCCTGACCCGCCGCCTAAAAAATCAAGCGAGCCCTTTGAAACACCGCCTGAGAGATCACCAGCCACTAAATCAGTCAATGGGCCAGCCGCCGAAGAGCACATTAAACAAACGACTCAAACAGATATCGAAAAAGAGTTAGCCGCTCTCGAAACCCTATTAGGCCGTTCCTAATTTTTCTTCTCCTACCAGCATCATGAGCGCAGTCATCCAAAATTCATCTGGTTCCAGTCAGGCTTCCGAGCGCGTGTTTAAGGCGTTAAAGGAGGCTAGGTCTCAACTAGAATCCATTGAACAGGCCCGCAACGAACGGATCGCCATTGTGGGTATGGCCGGACGATTCCCAGGTGCTGATAACCTAGATGAATTCTGGGATTTACTCAATCAGGGAAAATCAGGCATTCGGATGCTGTCTGACGAAGCGCTATTGGCCGCTGGCGTCCCCGAAAGCACCTTTCGCCAACCCAATTATGTAAGCGCTTATGCGAGCTTTCCCGATCCCACCGGGTTCGATGCCGGATTCTTTGGCTACTCTCCTCGCGAGGCCGAACTCATAGATCCTCAGCATCGCGTCTTTCTCGAATGCGCCTGGAGCGCGTTGGAAGACGCCGGTTACGACAGCCAACAATACGACGGCAGCATTGGCGTCTATGGTGGCGCGGCCCTCAACAGCTATGTCGTCAATCTCCACTCCAATCCCGAAGTGAGAGATTCTATCAGTCCTGTGCAGGCCGTGGTCAGTAACGTCATGGGCCTAATGCCTACCCGCGTCTCCTACCAGCTGGATCTCAAAGGCCCCAGCTGCGGTATTCAAACCGGTTGCTCTACGGCGCTTGTGGCTATTCACACAGCGTGCCAAAGCCTACTCAATCATGAGTGCGATATGGCTTTAGCGGGCGGGGTCACCGTTAGCAGCGCTAAGCCCCAGGGGTATATCTATCAGGCAGAAAGTATTGCCTCTCCCGATGGGATTTGCCGGGCGTTTGATGCCGATGGTCAAGGCACTGTTTTTGGGAATGGGGTCGGTATTGTTGTGCTGAAGCGACTGCAAGCAGCCGTGGCAGAAGGTGACCACATCTATGCGGTGATTGCTGGTTCGGCCATTAATAATGACGGCGCTGACAAGGTAAATTTAATTGCCCCGAGTGTATCTGGTCAATCAGCCGTCATCCAGTCAGCGATTGAGAAAGCAGGCATCGATCCAGACACGGTTAGCTATGTAGAAGCGCATGGTACGGGCACACCTATGGGTGACCCGATCGAAGTCGCTGCGCTTAATAAAGCATATGGACATAAAGCCTATGGTTCAAGGCAGTCAAGTAAGGAAAATTCAAAGGTTAATACAACAAAACGCCAACCTTGCTTACTGGGCTCAGCCAAAACAAACTTAGGCCATCTCGACGCTGCTGCTGGCGCAGCTGGACTCATTAAGACGGTGCTAGCGCTTCAGCACAAAACGCTTCCAGCGAGTCTTAATTACAAGCAGCCCAATTCTAGAATTGATTTTAACAATGGTCCGTTTGTCGTCAATCAACACGCTATCGATTGGCCTGAGTCTGAAAGGAATTCGGACTCACCCAGACGCGCTGGGGTGAGTTCTTTTGGCATGGGCGGCACGAATGCTCACGCAATTCTAGAAGAAGCTCCCCAGCTGTGTCCTTCTGGGGAGTCACGCCCCTGGCAGCTGATTGTACTTTCTGCCAAAACGAAAACAGCGTTAGCAACCGCTGCTCAAAAGCTAGCGAATTACTTAACAGAGCAACTCAACCAACAGCCTAATCTCAATTTGGCCGATGTCGCTTACACACTACAAATCGGCAGACGTGCTTGGCCACATCGACGCTTTTGTATTTGCCAAAGCGTCGAAGATGCGGTTCAGCAGCTGAGTGAGTCAAATACGCCACATCAATCGATAGCTGACAGTCGGCAAAAATCTGTTGTCTTTATGTTTTCGGGACAAGGCGCTCAGCACATTGACATGGCACGGGAGCTGTACGAAACGGAATCTGTTTTCAAAAAAAGCCTTGATCAGTGTGCTGAAATTTTGGCGGATGAAGGCATTGACCTGATAAGGCTCATTTATCCGTCAGTTTTGACAGGCGAGACGCCTATCCTACGAGAGGCACCTTCTATTCATCAAACGGCTTACGCTCAACCGGCTCTTTTTGCGATTGACTATGCGCTTGCTCAGCTTTGGATGGCTTGGGGTGTTCAGCCGCAGGCAATGATTGGCCATAGCATTGGTGAATATGTCGCGGCTTGTGTGGCAGGGGTCTTTTCTTTGAAAGAGGCGATCGCACTCATCGTAAAGCGAGGTCAGCTGATGCAGCGCTGCGCCCCCGGCTCCATGCTGTCGGTACTAGCAACAGCAGCAACGCTTCAGCCTTTACTCACTGACAGTACTGAAATTGCAGTCATCAACAGCCCTCAAAACTGTGTCATCTCTGGACCAACAGACGCTATCGAAGCACTTCAACAGCAGCTGGATACGCAAAACATTCCCTGCCGTTTGCTAGCAACTTCCCACGCCTTTCACTCAGCCATGATGGAACCAGCCTTAGCTGAGTTCTCTCAGGCACTCGAGAAAGTGACCCTGTCGCCACCCACCATAGATATCATTTCTAACGTGACGAGCACTTGGATAAAAGATAGTGAAGCCATTGATCCTAATTACTGGGTCCGCCATTTACGCCAGTCAGTTCGATTCAGCGAAGGGATAGAAGAGCTTTTAAGCTTACCCAATCCTATTTTTCTAGAAGTGGGGCCAGGGCATACGCTCACTAAATTTGTGCAGCAGCATTTACCGACAGGCGAAACTGCTGATGAAACCGGTAAGCATATTCCAGCGATTCAATCTCTACCTCATCCTCAAGCAGCGAAGTCAGATCCCAATACACTCATGACTGCGTTAGGAGAGCTTTGGTTGGCAGGTAGCACAGTTGAGTGGTCTAGCCTTTATCAAGGCACAACGCGTCATCGGATGCCGCTGCCTACTTACCCATTTGAAAGGCAGTCTTATTGGATACCGTTACAAGAGGGGGGAGAGACTGATCGGCAGACTCAATCTTCATCTCAGAGCAAAGCAGCGGATATGGCCGATTGGTTTTATCTGCCTACATGGAAGCGGTTGCCGCTGACTGCCGAAGCCTCAACAGTTGCAGATAATCATTGGCTAATTTTTGCCGAGAGTGATTTGCAAGCTCAGCTTCAGGCTCATTTATCGACCTTGAAAACAAGTCCAAAAATAACTTGGGTAAAGCCAGGGGCATCATTCGCGAGTGAGTCAGATGGCTACACAATTCAACCGCATCACGCTGATGATTATCAACAGCTTGTGCAATCTATTGCGGCGACCGAAGCAGCGATCGCACAATGGCCGACTCAAATCGTGTACGGCTGGGGAATTACTCACCGCAGTAATAATGCCAATAGCGACGACAACGGCAACGACAATAGCAAAACTCAGTCAAATGACTTTCAATCACTTATATACCTGACTCAGTCAATTTCTCCTGTCAATAAACCATGCACCATTAGCATTGTCACAACAGATATTTACGATGTCACAAGTACAGACTCGCTCAATCCGCACAAGGCCAAAGTTGTAGGGTTTTCTCAGGCGATCGCGCAAGAATGCCCAGGGTTATGTTGACGACATAACGATGTGGGAATAGCGATTGAGGACGTTGAACCGCGAGCGCTGCAACGGCTATTTCGAGAGTTGGAGACACCTTACAACCTTGAACAAAGACAAATTGCCTATCGCGATCGCCAGCGTTGGGTACAAACCTATGAGCCGTTACCGTTACCCGCCCAATCGCCTGAACTCCTCAAGCAAAATAGCACTTACTTAATCGCAGGAGATTTGGTAGAAGGGCTCGGGATGGTGTATGCCGGAGCTTTGGTAAAAGAGTTTGATGCCAAGCTGATTTTGCTGGGGAAATCGGGATTACCGGCACCGCAAGCGTGGGAAAAATGGCTGCTCACTCACGGACCACAGCATGGAGTAAGTCGATTAATTCGTAGGTTACAAGCGTTAGGTAAAGCAGGCGAACAGTTTCTTTGGTTTAGCGGAGATTTAGCTAATTCTGATTGGGTGAATGACAGCATTCGCACTGGAATGAAGAAGTTTGGCAATATTAGTGGCGTGTTTCATGCCGGGGTAATGGGCGATCGCGCCAGCTGTGCCATTGAGCAACTAACGGATGAAAAGTATGAGCACATTACTCGTACTAAAGTCCAGGGCATCCAAACGCTCCAAAAGGCCCTTGCGGGTCATCCTATCGACTTCTACCTTCTCCAATCTTCTTTATCTGCCATCGTTGGTGGCATCGGGTTTGCGGCATACGCTGCGGCGAATAGCTACCTAGACACGCTCGCCACCCAACAAAACAGAACCGCCACCCGCTGGCTAAGTCTTAACTGGGACGCCTGTGATCTAGAGAACAACCAAACACAACAGTCTTCTGACCTGATGGCTTTGGCAATGTCTACCGAAGAAGTGTGGCAAACGACCCAAAGAGCCTTGGCTCAATCACAGGCAGATTTTTCCCAGCTAATCATTTCTCCTCGCGACTTAAATGCTCGATTAGCACAGGCTTTCACGCCTTTACCTCCCGCGCTTGCGAATCAAGGCGGTGCGACAGAGCGGACCCTATCTACAGCTCATACGCGTCCGGCCTTAGCCACAGAATATGTTGCCCCGCGATCGCCCGTAGAACAAACGGTCGCTCAAGCCATGGGAGACCTACTTGGCATTGAAGCGGTCGGCATTTACGACAACTTCTTTGAACTCGGTGGCCATTCGCTGCTAGCTATCCAGGCCGTCACCAAGCTCAGGCAACAGTTTCCAGTTGACTTACCTATGCGCGCTTTCTTATTCGAAGCGCCCACCGTTGCAGGTATTGCCAAAATTATTGAGGACCAAATCAATGAGGAAAAAACAGAGATTCCATCAGAGACCCAGTCAACGATAGAAAGCTTGCTCGACCAAATTGAAGACATGACACCAGAGGAGGTAAAAAATGAAGTTTAGCCTATTTTATTTCGATGGAGACGGCCTGAATATTCAAGGCAATCCCTACAAGCTGTTGATTGAAAGCGCGAAGTTTGCCGATAAAAATGGGTTTAGCGCGGTGTGGACACCGGAAAGACATTTTCACGCCTTTGGCGGACTGTATCCAAATCCAGCAATGACCAGTGCGGCATTAGCGATGGTGACCGACAAAATTCAGCTGCGGGCAGGCAGTGTGGTGCTACCGCTGCATCACCCAGTACGCGTGGTTGAGGACTGGTCTATGGTGGACAACCTTTCTGGTGGTAGGGCTGCTGTGGCCTTTGCTTCCGGCTGGACCATGGATGAATTCATTCTCTCTCGTGAGCCCCACGGCAGCCGTAAATCAGTCATGTGGCGCGGACTAGACTCAGTACAAAAGCTATGGCAAGGCGAAGCGGTAGATTTTGAAGATGCGACCGGAAAAACGGTCAGTACAAAGACCTTGCCCAAGCCAGTACAGCCCAAACTGCCTACGTGGGTGACCTGTCAGTCCATGGAGACATTTATTGAAGCAGGGCGGTTAGGCGTAAACGTCCTCACCTCGTTACTAGGAGAAACCCTAGAGCAGGTGGCCCCTAAGATTGCGCGATACCGAGAGATGTTGAGCAAGCACGGTCATGACCCAGCTTCCAGGACTGTTTCGATGATGATGCATACCTTTTTGGGATCAGATGTTGACCAAGTGAAAGAAGATATTCGCGAGCCCTTTTGTGATTATTTAAAAACTCACTACGGTCTGTTGGAAAATCTAGCGAAAGGCATGGGTTTGGATGTAAGTTTGTCTGATTTTTCGGATGATGATCTCGATAGTTTGCTATTATTTGGTGTAGAAGGATTTATGAAAGGAAGGTCATTAATCGGGACACCTGAGAGCTGTCGGCCCTTTGTACAGCAATTGAATGACGCGGGCGTTGATGAAATTGCTTGCCTCATTGATTTTGTTCAAGACTTTGATGCGGTGATGGGCTCGTTGCCTTACTTGGCACAGCTCAAGCTGCGCTGTGAGGAGGAGGTACCAGTTATGGTAGCTGCCTTATGAGGCGAAATGCATATTTCGCAACACCGTCTAATGTGCTGACTAACGTGCTGACTAACGTGCTGAAATCGTTGACGGAGCCCCCCAGCCTCCGAGTTCGGGGGAGCACCGCTGATCCAGGACAGTCTAGATCTCGAACCAGAAAATTGTTGGACATCTTGCCTCAGATCCCCGAACTCGGGGACGGGGGCCTCCGAACATTAACGAAATTCACACCGGCCAGTCGATTTTTCGTCACTTAAAAAGCGGCACTCAAAGCAGCACTCAAAGCAACACTTTCTCAAGTGCCAATGCCTAAGTCGAATAAGTGACTATTTATACTTGAAAAGAGTTTTTTCATGACCGACAAGCTGCAAACTATTCAATCTCTACAGGAAAGGATTGCCTCTCTATCCCCGGCTCAACAGCGGCTTTTTCGTAAGCAGCTTGAGGCAAAGGGTATTCCGTGGGATCAAGCTGTAGCAAGGGCTGAAGAATCTATCGAGCCGGTCACAGCAACAGCCATCGCTCGCCCAGAAAAGCTTCCTCTGTCGGCAGCTCAAAAGCATCTTTGGGTGCTGCATCAGCTCTATCCCAACACCAGTGCGTATCATATTTCGATGGTGTTGGATATAAAAGGAATTCCTTCATCCAGCGCATTGCAGCAGAGCCTTCAAAGTATTGTCAATCGCCACGAATCGCTCAGGACTGTTTTCTTACAAGAAAATAACCAGCCCTATACGAAGGTATTACCACGTGTTGAGCTAGATTTTCCGGTTATTGACCTAACAGAAGCCGTAGAACCAGTGGTAGAGCCAGCGGTAGAAGCTGCACGCTACTGCAAGCAGTTGGCTCAAACGCCATTTGATTTAGCATGTGGTCCATTGCTGCGATCGCAATTAATAAAAACAGAAGACAATCGCTTTCAATTAGTACTCGTCCTCCACCATCTCATCGCAGACGGATGGTCTCGGGGCGTGCTATTTCAAGAACTAGCAACAAACTATCGCAATCACATTCAGGGCAAGGCAGCACAGCCCTTGCCAGAATTAACCGTTCAATATCCTGACTATGTGCTTCAGCAGCAGCAGTGGCTAAAAGGGGAAGCGTGCCAGCGTCAGAAAGCTTACTGGCAACAGCAGCTAGCGGAATTGCCCGAGCTAACGCTACCAACGGATGGAATCGGAGGAACTGATTTTGTTAGTAGGACCTGCACACAAACTTTTTCAATAGAACAAACGCAGGCAATCAAAGCACTCGCTAAAAACTCAGGCGTGACAGTGTTTATGTTGCTGTTAGCAATCTTCAAGCTGCTACTACACCGTTACACCCGTCAACGTGACATCGCCGTGGGCGTTCCTGTGGCCGGACGAAAGTCTTCAGCCGTGGAGCCACTGATTGGTTTCTTTGTAAATACGCTGGTGCTGAGGTCACAGATTGATCCCCAACAGCAGTTTTCCGATTGGTTAAAACAGGTCCAATCTACCCTAGCAGATGCCTTCCAGAATCAAGACATTCCTTTTTCTGAAGTGGTCGACGCTGTCGGTGCTATGCGAGTCCCCGGAAAAAATCCTCTCTTTCGAGTGATGTTTCAGGTGCAGAGCGATGGGTACCAGCTGCAAAATGCTGAAGCGCTGAACCTAGATATGCCTGGCTTACAGCTTTCTCAGCAGTGGCTAAAAACTGAGGAAACTAAGTTTGACATGAGTTGGCACGTGATTGAGCGTGACGGTAGGCTGTTGGTGGCAGTGGAGTACAGGACAGCACTGTTCGCCCACGCTCGTGTTGCTCGAATGCTGAGTCACTTCCAGACGCTGACAGAATCAGTCATTGCGAATCCAGTTCAACCCGTCGCTCAGTTTTCTTCGCTCTCTTCTGTAGAGAAAGAGCAGATTTTAAACAATTGGAGTCAGGGAAAGACTGTTGCACTATCAACGCGTTGTTTCCCTGCTAGGTTTGAGGCACAGGTGCAGAAAATGCCGAGTGCGATCGCCATCACGGATAATGCAAGAAAACCTCAAACCACCTGCTATCAACTCACCTATCAACAGCTCAATCAACGAGCCAACAAACTTGCGCACTGGTTACGCAATCAAGGTGTTGGCCCAGGCGTATTAGTCAGCGTTTGCGTGCATCCTGGGCTCGATTTAATGACGGCCCTGCTAGCAACGTTAAAAGCAGGTGGAGCCTATGTTCCATTAGATTCATCACTGCCTGCGGAAAGAGTGCAGTACATGATAAGGGACGCGAGTCCTACCGTACTCATTTGTCATAGCAACTGTTTAGATTTAAATCTCGCTCACGAGTACTCAACCAAAGTGTTTTGTGTAGACCAAGATGAACCACAGCTGATTGCGCAATCTGGTAATAACTTGGCAGCTACAGCTACGCCAAAAGATTTAGCCTACGTCATCTACACCTCTGGCTCTACAGGGAGACCAAAAGGCACTCAACTCACCCACGGTGGACTGATCAACTATCTAAACTGGTGCTTAGAAGCTTATCCTGTGGTGGAAGGCTGTGGGGCACCTGTGCAGTCGTCTGTTGGATTTGACGCGACTATTACTAGTCTGTTTTCTCCTTTATTGGCGGGTAAGCAGGTTGTCTTTGGTTTAGGAGAAACCGAGATCGAAGCACTTCAATCAGCCCTATCAGGTGGATTTAGCTTTATCAAGTTGACACCTGCTCACTTAAGCGCATTGCAGCCGTTGCTCGCGACTCAGGAAATTGAGCGAGAGCGCTTACCCAAAGCATTTATCATCGGTGGTGAGGCACTTCAGGCTCATCATATTTCTACCTGGAGAGAGCAGTATCCAGAAGTAAAGCTGTTCAATGAATATGGTCCCACAGAAGCTGTGGTTGGCTGCTGCGCTCATCAGGTAAGCGAAAAAGACAATGGCAATATCCCCATCGGTCGTCCTATCAACGGTACTCAGCTCTATGTTTTAGATGAGGGTCAGCAGCCCGCCGCGACAGGCGTTCCAGGCGAGCTATATATTGGCGGTGCGGGGGTTGCTCGTGGATACCTAAACCACCCAGAATTAACAGCTGAGCGTTTTGTTGTCGATACTTTTTTCGGTGGTGAAACACTTTATAAAACTGGAGACCTGGTCACGTATCGAAGCGATGGCACCCTGGAGTATTTAGGACGTATCGACAGCCAAATTAAGCTCAGAGGATTTCGAATTGAACCCGGTGAAATCGAAAACGTTCTTTGCCAGGATGAGCTAGTGGGTCGTGCGGTCGTCGTGGTGAAAGAAAAAGGGAGGCAGCGTGAGCTAATAGCCTATGTGACAGCCACAGCCGATAGATTACATGCCGATAGATTACATTTAGAAGAAGCGTTACATCAACAGCTAGCTCAGGCGCTGCCCAGCTACATGGTGCCTGCTCATATTGTTGTCCTTGAGGCGCTGCCGCTCACAGTCAATGGGAAGATAGACCGTGAGGCTTTGCCCGCCCCCGTTGCGATCGCAAATAAAGAAAAAAGCGAACCGCGAAATCATAAAGAACGCGCCCTCTTGAGCATTTGGAAACAGATTCTAGACCGCACTGATGTTGGCATTCATGACAACTTTTTCGACTTAGGCGGCGATTCCATCTCCGGCATGCAAATCGTTTCCAAAGCCTACGAGAAAGGACTACAGCTCACACCCACACAGCTTTTTGAGCATCAAACTATTGCTGAACAGGCCGCTATTGCCAAAGAAAAATCATCGAGTTCTCTCTCTTCAATTCCATCTACCGGATTAGTTGCATTGAGTCCGATTCAAGCAGACTTTTTTGAGCAAAATCTGCCAAATCCTGCTCACTACAATCAGGCGGTGATGCTCACCGTCGAACCATACGCACATGGATCTGTCATTGAATCTTCATTGGTGTCATTAGTCCAGCACCATGACAGTCTGCGGCTACGATTCCAGAAAAATGAGGGCAGTTGGCAGCAGCAGTATGCACCGATAGACACGGTAACGGTGCCTTTCGATGAAGTTGATTTACGCCAGCAGAATGACCTAGCTGTAGATGAAGCGATCGCCCGCTTGCAAGCCAGCCTGAATCTAGAGGATGGACCTTTGCTTAGGGGTGCACTATTAACCCTAGACTCAGGGAAATATCTACTGCTTATCACCCATCATTTAGTCGTAGATGGTGTCTCGTGGCGGATTTTGTTAACCGATTTATGTCTTGCATATCAGCAAATAAGTACTAGCCAACCCGTGAGTCTTCCCGCTAAAACAACAGCCTTTAGCCATTGGACACAGCATTTAAGCAATAAACTTCCAGCCTTTGAAACTGAAAGAGACTATTGGATAGAGACGAGTCGCCCAACGAACGCTTTACCGATAGACCGACCTACGGGAGCCAATACGGTGGGTGATAGTCGTGAAATGGTTGTGGGTTTCGATGAGCAGACAACGGCCTCACTAAAAGCGCTGAAGCAGCCTGTGAATGTTGTTTTGCTATTGGCCTTGGCACAAACACTGAAGCAGTGGAGTCAGAATGACACCGTTGTATTAGATATGGAAGGGCATGGTCGTCACGTATGGGATGAGTCGCTGAATCTTGCCCGTACGGTGGGTTGGTTTACCTCGCTATATCCGTTGAGACTGTCGCTACCCTCAGGATCTTTGGATGAGCAGCTTGAGCAGGTGGCAGGGCAGCTTGAACGGGTGCCTAATGGGGGCAGTGGCTATGGCGCTTTGCGATTCTCTGAAAGCGAAAGTGCAGACATGATCTCACCCGCAGAGATCAGCTTTAATTATTTAGGGCAGCTGGCTGTAGAGACAACAGGTTTTATTACAGGGCTCGCGTCTGAACCAGTGCCTGCGACCAAAGATCTGAGGGGCGATCGCAAATATCTGTTTGAAATTGTTGCGCTCATCCAGGCCGATCAGCTACAGATTCGGTGGCGTTACAGTGAACAACAGTATCAGCAAAGCACGCTAAAGCAGCTGACTCAGCGCTTTTCGAGTAATGTGAGGTCTCTGGTTGCGCATTGTGAGCAGCCTGAGGCGAACAAAATGGCAACGGCTGATTTTTCCGCAGCTCGAGTAGATGCAGGCCAGCTAAGCCAACTGATAGGCAAGCTGCAAGATAGGGGAGGGCAGGCGTCGTGAGTACTATTCAAGACATTTATGAACTTTCTCCTATGCAGCAGGGCATGCTGTTTCACACGATTTATGCACCCGAGACAGGCATTTATTTTGAACAGCGGCATTGCCTATTAGAAGGAACGCTAGATGCCAGGGCGTTTAGGCAGGCTTGGCAACAGGTGTGCGATCGCTACGATGTTTTACGCACCGAATTCCATTGGCAAGAAACCGACAAACCGCTCCAAGTCGTGTATGACAAGGCCGAACTACCTTGGATAGAAGATAGCTGGCAAACGCTGAGCACTGCTGGGCAAAACAAAAAACTAGACGCTTTCTTACTTGCTCAGCGGCTACAAGGATTTCAGCTCGATCAAGGTCCGCTCATGCGGTGTGCTCTGTTTCAGCTGAGCGATCACACCTATCGATTCGTGTGGAGCTATCACCATCTGCTGATGGATGGATGGTGCAATGGCGTACTCATCAAAGAAGTTCTGGCATTTTATCAAGCGATTCATCAGGGAAAGCAGTGTTCACTACCACCTGTTAAGCCTTACCGAGATTATATTGTTTGGCTTCAGCAGCAAGAGAGTGCATCGGCAGAAGCCTATTGGCGAAAAGCATTAGAGGGCTTTAAAGCGCCGACAGCATTAGGGATTGCTCGAATACAGTCAGCCACGACTTCGGCTGAAGCAACACATCATGAACAACAGGCATTTCTAACGCCAGCACTGTCAAAAGGCTTGCAAACGTTTGCAAAACAGTCACGACTAACGCTAAATACGCTGCTGCAAGGCGCTTGGGCTGTTGCGCTAAGCCGATATAGCGGGCTAGAAGATGTATTGTTTGGCATTACGGTGTCGGGCCGTCCACCAGAGCTATCAGGCGTTGCCTCGATGGTAGGATTGTTCATTAATACAGTCCCTTTGCGGGTTAGCCTTTCTGCATCTGAAACAGTTTTGCCTTGGTTGCAGGGATTGCAGCAGGCTCAGCGCGATCGCGAAACCTACAGCTATAGCCTCCTCACTGACGTACAGTCTTGGAGCGATGTCCCCAGCGGCACGCCTCTATTTGAAAGTCTTCTAGTATTCGAGAACTATCCTATTTCTATAGAAGCCGCTACTGACAGCTTAGAAGTTGGGTTCTCTTTGCGCGATGGACAAGGCTACGAGAAAACAAACTATCCGCTTACGCTGGTGGTCATCCCTGGTGAGACTATTCAGCTTAGCCTACGGTACGATTCTCAGCGGATCTCTAACGAAGCCGCGATCCGCTTGCTTGGCCACTTGCAGATAATTTTAGAGAGCTTTATTCAAGAGCGTGATCACCCTTTCATTCTGGTTTCACTAGTGACTGTCACTGTGCAGAGATAACTAAATGAAATGGCTCTGGGAATAGTCTTTTACATATCTCCTGAGTGTATTCATCAACAGTTCGAACAGCAAGCTGCTAACACTCCTGATACCTCGGCAATCACTTTCTCAGGGAATCAGTTTGAGACAGGGGAAACGCTAACCTATCAACAGCTGAATCAACAGGCAAATAGGATTGCTCACTATTTGAGTCTGCAAGGTATTACGACGGGAACCCGTGTGGGTCTTTGTTTGGAACGCTCTACCGATATGGTTGCCAGCTTGCTAGCTGTTCTAAAGGTTGGCGGCATTTACGTCCCGCTCGACCCTAGCCATCCGGCTAAGCGATCGCACTATATTATTGAAGATGCTCAAATAGAGCTACTCATAACGACTAAAAGAATTGCTGAACAGTCACTGGTTGCTACGACGGCATCAACACTTTGCCTAGATGAAAAGGCCGACCTCATTCGTTTACAGTCGACGAACAATATCTCTTCTACCACTCCTTTAGAACTCACCCAGTCAGAGAGTATCGCTTACATTCTCTACACCAGTGGTAGTACCGGTCAGCCCAAAGGCGTTCCCATCTGCCATCGTAGCCTCACTAATTTTCTCGCGTCGATGGCGCAGATTTCTCGTATTACAGCTCAAGATACGCTCCTAGCGGTCACCACACTAGGCTTTGATATTGCGGCATTAGAAATATTTCTGCCATTAGTGACGGGTGCCCATTTAGTGATGACCGCTCGTGAAATCACCTTGGATGGAGAGCAGTTAGCCAATCACTTAGCTGATTACAACGTCACACTTATGCAGGCCACACCTGCCACCTGGCGATTGCTACTGAATGCTGGGTGGAAAGGCAGTTCTAGGCTTAAAATTCTCTGTGGTGGCGAAGCTTTAGACGTTGCCCTAGCCCAACAGCTATTGTCCTGCGGATGTGAACTGTGGAACCTATACGGACCTACTGAAACAACGATTTGGTCTGGGGCGTTAAGACTAGATGACCAGACCTTGACGCAAGGCATTGTCCCTATCGGGGCACCCATTGCAAATACTCAGTTTTATGTTCTCGATGCGCAACAACGTCAGGTGCCTGTTGGGGTTGCTGGAGAGCTTTATATTGGTGGGGCAGGACTGAGTGAAGGGTATTGGAATCGACCTAAGCTGACAGCTGAGCGATTTGTTGATGTTGAGTGGTTATCATCACGGCTCTATAAAACTGGCGATCGCGTCCGATATCGTGACGATGGCATGCTCGATTATCTAGGCAGATTAGATAATCAAATTAAGCTACGTGGCTTCCGAATTGAGCTAGGCGCTATCGAAACCAAGCTTACTCAGCATTCGAGTGTTACTCAAGCTGTTGTAATAGTTTCTGAAGGGAATAATCCTCAGCTGTTGGCATATCTAAGCGTCATAGAAAAAAACACTGAAGCGCTAATTGATAAACTGCGACGGCGGCTCAGCCAGCAGTTGCCAGCATACATGGTGCCTAGTAGCTACCATGTGCTGGAATCTTTTCCGCTCACGCCGAATGGAAAAGTAGACAGGCGATCGCTCCCAACTTTTCACGAATCAGCTCTGGTTACGCAGCCGCCCCAAACGCCCAACGAGAAACTCATCGCTGGAATTTGGGCTGAGATCTTAGGTTTAGAGACCATCAACCTCAATGATAACTTCTTTGACTTGGGGGGGCATTCGTTGTTAGCGACTCGGGTAATTTCTCAGGTGCGGCAGGTCTTTGATGTGGAAGTGGCACTGCGATCGCTCTTCGAGCATCCCCGCCTATCTGATTTTGTCTTTATCCTTCAGCAGAGTCAATCTCAAGCAAAAAATGCTCAATCGTTTCCTAGCATTACTCATACAGACCAGCTCGTTCTCTCCTACGCGCAGCAGCGGCAATGGCTGATGACTCAGCTAGATCCTGACAGTGCGGCTTACAACATTCCTATCGCTGTGAAGATTAGGGGCGAACTCTCTATTGAAGGGTTACGCTACAGCTTGGCACAAGTCGTGAACCGTCACGATACGTTGAGAACCGTTTACCCGTCTATCGATGGGAAAGCCGTACCGAAAGTGCTCACAGCTGAAGCGTCTCTTTCAGTTGTTAATTTAGATCATGTTGTTAATCTAAATCATTTAGATGTAAAAGCACAGCGGCTTGAACTTGAAAACATTATCCAACAACAGGCCGAACAGTCCTTTGATTTGGAACAAGGGCCGCTGTGGCGATCGCACCTAATTCAGCTAGGCGCTCACGAGCACATCCTTCTCATCACTCTCCACCATATCGTCACCGACGGTTGGTCTATGGGTGTACTCATCAAGGAACTCACAGCCTTTTATCAAGCCCACCAGTCTGGCAGAAAACTAGCAGACGTCTTAGATCCTTTACCTATCAGCTATGGGGATTATGCCGCATGGCAAAAATCGCTCGACTTCAGCCCTCAGCTAACTTACTGGAAACAACAGCTCAGCGGCGTCGCACCGCTAATATCTCTTCCTACTGACTACGCACGTCCTAGCGAGCCTACACAAGCAGGGGGAAGCTACGAATTTCGGTTATCTCAGTCAGAAACAGAATCACTCCAGCGCTTTAGTCAGCAAAACAAAGTGACTTTGTTCATGACATTGCTGGCAGCCTTTAAAGCATTGCTGTATCGCTACAGTGGCCAAGATAGCAGTGACCAAGATAGCGGTATCTGTGATTTAGCCATCGGTACTCCTATTGCTAACCGGCAGCGACGTGAGCTGGAAGGTCTTATCGGTCTGTTTGTAAATACGCTCGTTATTCGCACGCAAGTCGAGAGCAATCCTCGATTTAGTGATTTTCTCACCCAAGTTCGCAGCACTACTCTAGAGGCTTATACCTATCAAGATCTTCCCTTTGAACAGCTGGTTGATGCATTAGAGATTCCTCGTAGCCGTAGCCATACCCCCTTAGTTCAGGTAATGTTTGCGCTACAAAATGGACCACTTGAGGCAACCTCTCTGACTGGGCTAGAGAGCACTAGCTTAGACTGGACACCGCTGAGTATAAATAGAAAAACCGCTAAGTTTGATCTGTCACTCGATATAAAAGAGACTGAAAAAGGGCTAGTGGGACGGTGGGAATATCGCGCTGATTTGTTTAGTGCGGCAACAATTCATCGGATGGCAGGGCACTTTCGCAGGTTACTAAAAGCAGTGCCAAAAAATGGCGAGCGTCGGCTTTCAGAATTGCCGATGCTTTCGCCTCAAGAAGTGAAACAGCTGCACATTCGGAAAAAGGGTGTTTCAACGCAGCCATTGCCCACACAGGCTATTCATCAACTGTTTGAGTCACAGGCAGCCGCTACGCCTACAGCCATTGCAGTTGTTCATAAGCACACTCAGATTACCTACGAAGCACTAAACCAGCGAGCTAATCAGCTTGCCCACTATCTGCGTCAGCAAGGGGTGACCAAAGAACCGCCCGTAGGGTTGTGGACTATACAAGTCTCTGACGGGGAGGCTACGCCAACGTCCGAAGCCATCATTACTATTCTAGCTATCTTAAAAGCAGGCGGAACCTACATTCCGCTAGACCCTCACTATCCGCCAGAGCGATTGGAATGGATGGTAACCGATACACAAATGGCGCTATTGGTTGAAAGTGAGCCCAGTATGACAGCGCCGCTTGCTATTCCTACAGTGACGCTAAGCGCTGTTGCCGCACAAATTGCCACGCTACCTATCGAAAATCTCTCTAATTCGGTTCAACCCGCCTCACTCGCTTACATTCTGTATACTTCCGGGTCTACAGGGCGTCCTAAAGGAGTTTGTGTCCCACATCAGGGCGTGACTCGCCTAGTGCGTGAACCCAATTACGTCACACTCAGTCCTAGCGATGTGATTTTGCAGGCGGCCCCTCTGACTTTCGATGCTTCTACGTTTGAAATATGGGGCGCTTTGCTCAATGGCAGCAAGCTTGTGTTAATGTCAGCAGCTTCGCCGTCTTTAGAAGCGTTAGGTCAGGCGATTGCAACTCACCAAGTCACAACACTCTGGCTAACCTCTGGATTGTTCAACCTTATGGTCGATGAACAATTAGAAAAACTCGCATCCGTTCGTCAGCTGATAGCCGGTGGTGATGTGCTCTCACCAAGTCATTTAACCAAGGCGCTAGAAACACTAAAGAATACTCGTATCATCAACGGCTATGGGCCTACCGAAGGCACTACATTTACCTGCTGCCATACTGTTACAGCCAGCGATTTAGCTACTGATTTGGCCTCTAATTCGCCCTCAACAGTTCCCATCGGCTACCCGCTACAGCACACGCAGATTTATGTGCTAGATGCAGATTTACAGCAGGTGCCTGCGGGCATCCCAGGAGAGCTTTATATTGGTGGCGTGGGAGTTGCTCGCGGATATTTGAATCGACCTGAGCTAACGGCTGAAAAATTTATTCCTAATCCGTTTTACGATATTCGCCAGCGGTCGGATAGTGACAGCTTTTACCTTTACAAAACGGGCGATCGCGTTCGATATCGAGCCGATGGCGCATTAGAGTATCTAGGGCGTTTGGACCAGCAGGTGAAAATTCGGGGCTTCCGTATTGAGCCAGGAGAGATTGAATCTGCGTTGGCCAGCCATCCTGACATTCGGCAGGTTGCTGTTGTTGTGCATGGCAATGCCGCTGAGCAAAAACGACTGGTGGCCTATGTAGCAGCTGTTGCAGAAACAATAGAACCGTTAGCCATTAAACAGTTTTTACGAGAGAAGCTGCCTGACTATATGGTACCTGCTAAGGTTGAATGGCTGAAAGCTTTGCCACTAACTGCAAATGGCAAAGTAGATAAGCGTGCACTGCCTGAACCTCAATGGGGCGCGCCGCAAAATCAGGAAAGTGCCCCTAATTCTCAAACAGCTATTGAAAAGACACTCATAGATATTTTCTCGACGCTACTACCGGCTAAATCGGTAGGCATTTATGACAACTTCTTCGAGTTGGGAGGAGATTCTATTATTGCAATGCAAATTGTGAGTAGGGCGGCCCAATCCGGATTGACCCTTTCACCTAAGCAGCTGTTTCAATATCAAACCGTTGCTGAACTGGCCAGGGTGGCTGAAGAAGGAAGCCGAACCTCTGTGTCTCAATCCCTGGCGACGGGGAATGTGTCGCTTACCCCTATTCAGCATTGGTTCTTTGAGCAGTCTTTGGCTGAGCCTCAACACTTCAACCAGTCAGTGACTTTGACATTGCCAGATGGATTTGATCGGGATGCGCTGGAAAGGGCGATCGCACATCTCTATTCTCACCACGACGCTCTCAGGTTACGATTCTCTTCCACTGACAACGGCTGGCAACAAGCATTCTCAGAGGAGATAACACCGCCGACTGTTCATTGGTTTGAATTTGCTCAGCTGTCACTGTCTGAGCAGAATAATGCGATCGAGCAAAAGTCTAAAACACTACAGGCAAGCTTAAATCTTCAAGCAGGGCCTTTGGTTAGTGTGAGCATTTTTGATCTAGGCAAAACCCAACCTAGTCAGCTATTTATAGCGGTCCATCACCTTGTGATAGATGGTGTTTCCTGGCGCATATTGCTCGCAGATTTGCAGCAAGCTTATCAACAAGCCTTAGCCGGTGGCCCTATTCAGCTCGCAGCAAAAACCCATTCCTATCAAAAGTGGGCTCAGGAGCTAGCGCAAGTAGCCCGATCTCCAGAAATAGAAGCTGATTTTGACTATTGGTGTGCGATCGCCAAAACCACCGCCGCCTCATCACCTCAGAATACGCTTTCTCAAAGTGGAAAGCAGCTAAACAACACAATCGAGCAGAACACGATCGAGCATAGTCAAACAGCTATCACCACCCTTTCAGCAGCACTCACCCAGTCACTGTTGCAAGAAGTTCCCTCGGTTTACAACACTCAAATTACAGAAGCCTTACTGACCGCCTTTGCCCAAACATTAACCCAGTGGACAGAGCAACCGACAACACTGATAAACCTTGAAAGCTACGGCCGCTTCTCTGAAAAATTAGATCTCTCCCGTACTGTTGGCTGGTTTACCGCACTTTATCCAGCCTTACTTACGTTCGATACGACAGACTCCTTATCCAACAACTTTAAGTCTATCAAGAGCCAGCTGCGCGCAGTGCCCAATCAAGGCATCAGCTACGGTCTCTTGCGATACTTAAGAAACACAGCAGAAGACAGCTTATCAGAGAAATTAGAGACTTCACCGGATGTTAGCTTTAACTATCTAGGACAGCTCGATACAATTGAAAAAGGAGTCGTCGAAGAAAACGCATTTCAACGTGTGACGACAACAACGCCTAACCAAGCTACTGCAAACGGTCGCCCGCACTTACTAGATGTCAACAGCTGGATAGAAAACCATCAGCTGCAAGTTGAGTGGACATTTAGCAGTCATCACCATACGCCTGACACCATTCATCAGCTTTCCGAACAATTTCTTTCCAACCTGACAGCACTGATTGAACATTGCTGTGAGAAGGAAGAGGCAGAATATACCCCTGATGACTTCGGCTTGGTACAGCTCGACGCCTCTGCACTCGCAGCGGTGTTAGGTCAGGTGAGCTTTACTGACACCAGCACTGTAGAGCGGGAGGTATCACGATGACCAACCAAACTGCCACCAACCGAGCCGTTCAAGATATTTACCCACTGTCTCCAACGCAGCAGGGGTTGTTGTTCCATAGCCTCTATGGAGAGTCTCAAACAGGCGCTTATATTGTTCAAGTAAGCTTTACGCTGAAAGGCGATCTAAATCGTGAGGCCTTTGAACAAGCATGGCAGCAGCTCATGAGTCGCCATACTATTTTGAGAACGGCTTTCGTGTGGGATAACTTAGCAGCGCCTGTACAGGTTGTGGGGCAAAAAGCGAGTTTGCCTATTTGTTGGCACAGTTGGGAACACTTATCGACTCAGGAAAAACAGGCGCAACAGCAAGAGAATCTTGCGGCGCTGATTGAGAGCGATCGCACTCAAGGATTCAACCTCTCCAATGCTCCGTTGATGAGAATCAACGCCATCCAGCTAGGGCCAAATCACTATCGAATCATCTGGACGCATCACCACATTCTGCTCGATGGTTGGTCGCTTCCCATACTGCTCAAAGAATGGATAGCCTATTATCAAGCGGCAGCTACAAAAAAGACCGTTCAGCTAGGTGAGCCCTATCCCTATCGTGATTACATCGCATGGCTACAGCAGCAAGACCTATCCGCTGCTAAACAGTTTTGGCAAGACCAGTTATCAGGAATTACGGCTCCAACACCATTAGGAATAGATAACAGTGGGCAAAAAGAGGTTGGTCAGCGCGATAAACAGCGGAACCGGAGCCAGCAAAACGGGAGCCAACAGAACTACGACCAACGCAGCTATTGCTTGCCTGCTGAACTTACCCAGCAGTTAAAAAACTTTGCCCAACAAAACCGATTGACGCTTAGCAGCCTAGTGCAGGGTGCTTGGGCAAAGGTCTTGAGTGTGTATAGCAACGAGAGCACTGTGCTGTATGGTCTAGCTCGTGCGGGTAGACCCGATAGCCTACCTCAAGCCCATCAACGGGTGGGGCTGTTTATCAATACCCTACCTATGCGGGTGACCGTCTCTAACAATAGTGACTTGGTTCCTTGGCTCCAAGATATTCAAACGCAACAGCTGACTCAGCAGCCCTATGAGTACACGCCGCTCGTAGACATTCAGGCTGTCAGCAATATTCCCAGACAGTCTCCTTTGTTTGAAAGTGTTGTTGTCTTTGAGAACTATCCGCTTGAATCAGCTGAGGGCCTCGGTGGATTGGATCTGGTAGACGTTGCTATTACAGAGAAAACGCACTATCCGCTGACACTGTTCGCAACAGCCAGTGAGACTTTTATTTTTAAGATGCTGTACGATATGCAGCGGTTTGAAGTTGGCGCAATCGCTCGCCTTTTGGGTCACTTGCACAGCACCCTAGCTGCCATAGTCGCTAATGCTCAACCTACTAATGCTCAAAAGAGTATCGGCAGCATTAGTATCCTTTCAGCATCTGAGCAAGAGCAGCTGATTCACTACGGTCAAGGTGCTTCTGTCAAAGTATCTGACCAGTGTATAAAAGATGCCGTTGCGCAGCATGCTTATGAAAACCCCACCGCAACGGCTCTACTGTTTGAAGGAGATGCCATCAGCTACAGCCAGCTCGATAGTCGTGCTAATCAGCTAGTGCATTATCTACGGCAGCAGGGCATTGAGCCAAATACAGTGATTGGTCTATGTGCAGAACGTTCTGTAGAGATGGTGATTGCGCTGCTAGCTATTCTCAAGCTAGGTTGCGCCTATGTTCCGCTAGACCCTACTCACCCAGCAGATCGGCTGCAATATGTCGTAGAAGATGCTGGTATTAACTGGCTTATTTGTCATGCTGCAACTGCTCAAATATTAAAGCCAGGCGAAATCCAACAGATAAATATGGGTCAGGTGGCAAGTGCAATCGCCAACCAACCAACATCAGCATTGAATGTGACTGTCGCACCAACAAATATCGCTTACCTCATTTACACCAGCGGCAGCACCGGCAGGCCGAAGGGCGTCCCCATCACTCACCAAAGCCTGAACAATCTATTGAGGGCGATGATAACCCGACTTCAGGTAACGCCTGCTGATACCCTCATGGCGGTCACGACCTTCGCGTTTGATATCGCCGCCTTAGAGCTATTTTTACCGTTGGTTTCTGGGGCTTGCTTGTTGCTCGCGAACAATGAATCGGTTCGCGATGGGCACCGGCTAATTGCTGATCTTGAGACTTACGGCGTAGACATTATGCAGGCAACACCTGCTACCTGGAGACTATTGCTAAGCAGTGGTTGGACCGGGCAAAACGGATTGAAGATTCTCTGCGGAGGCGAGGCGTTAGATTCCTCGCTAGCCAAGGTTTTGCTTGACTGCGGTGAAGAGGTATGGAATGTCTATGGCCCCACAGAAACAACGATTTGGTCTGGCGCTTTAGCACTAACGAAAGATCTTATAGAAACAGGAAATGTTCCTATTGGACACCCAATCGATAACACTCATTTTTATGTGCTAGATGAACAGCAGCAGCCTGTTCCGATTGGTGTGGCTGGAGAGCTTTATATCGGTGGATTGGGGTTGAGCCAAGGATATTGGAATCGCCCTGAGCTAACGGCTGAGAAGTTTGTACCTGTCGATGGAAATGTTCTTTATAGAACGGGCGATCGCGTTCGCTATCGCGAAGACGGCACGCTCGATTATCTAGGACGTTTTGACTATCAGGCAAAGCTGCGCGGCTATCGAATTGAGCTAGGCGAGATTGAAAGTGCGATGGCAAGGCCCTTCCAAAGGAAGATCGCGCTTCACCCACACATCAATCAAGCCATTGCTGTGCTTCAAGGAGACACGGCTGAGGATCAACGATTAGTGGCTTATGTGACGTTGGACAACGGCAAAGAAGCAAACGAGCTACAATTTTCCGTGGGAGACGCTTTGCGAACGCACCTCACTCGCCAACTCCCCCACTACATGGTGCCAACGGCTTACCAAGTTCTACCGGCCTTTCCCCTCACGCCCAATGGCAAAGTAGATCGTAAAGCCTTACCTGCGATTACCCAATCTGCTATTACGCCCGATGCCCGCCCTAAAACGGCGATAGAAAATACATTGGCCGAAATCTGGCGCTCCATTTTACCCGTACAAGAAGAAGCAGAAAAGGCGGTGGTAGGGGCAACCATCAGCATTTACGATAATTTCTTTGAAATTGGAGGACACTCGCTGCTGGTGATCAATGCTCAGAGCCAGATTCGGCAGCAGCTAGGCATTGAGCTTTCTATGGTGGATTTGTTTCGTTACCCCACCTTAAATACGTTGGCAACTCATATTGATCAACTGAATGAAAAAGGAGAGAAAGACAAAGAAAAGCAAGAAGAACGCAAGGCTGCTGTAGCAGCCGGAAAACAACGCCTAAATAAACGATTAAAACAGCGAAAATCAGCCCAACAACTCGGAGGTAAAGCAACATGAAATCAATAGAACCGCTGACGCCTCTAGACAATGAGTTCTCCGGCTTAGAAATCGCTGTCATTGGGATGGCCGGTCGATTTCCGGGTGCCCCTTCACTCAGTGATTTTTGGCAAAACCTCCAGAACGCCGTAGAGTCCATTAGCCCATTAGAAGATGACAAGCTGTTGGCTCAAGGTGTATCAGCAGAGACCTTGGCTGACCCGAACTACGTCAAAGTAGGCGGAATCATCGAAGGAACAGATCTTTTCGACGCGGGCTTTTTTGGATTCAGTCCCCGCGAGGCTGAAATTTTAGATCCTCAGCAGCGCTTATTTTTAGAAACCGCCGTCGAAGCGATAGAAACCGCTGGCTACGACACCGAACGCTACCCTGGCAGCATCGGTGTATATGGTGGCGCAGGGATGAATGGATACTTGCTGAACCTGTACAGCAATTCGGCCACCCGTGAGAGCGTGAGTCCCTACGAGCTATTTATCTCGAACGATAAAGACTTTTTGACTACTCGCGTGTCTTACAAGCTCAATTTGACAGGCCCCAGTGTCGATGTGCAAACAGCCTGCTCTTCTTCCTTAGTGGCTGTGCATATGGCCTGTCAGTCTTTGCTAAGCGGAGAATGTGACATGGCCCTTGCGGGTGGTGTGGCCATTTCGAAGCAGCTGGGCTACCGGGCCCAGGCAGGCAGCATTTATTCTCCCGATGGTCACTGCCGCGCCTTTGATGCCAATGCCGCTGGGACCGTGAGCGGAAATGGAGTAGGGATTGTTGTCCTAAAAAGATTAGAAGACGCCTTAGCTGATGGTGACACCATTGACGCCGTGATCAAAGGCTCTGCTATCAATAACGATGGCGCCCGAAAGGGCAGCTACACCGCTCCCTGCGTAGAGGCACAAACAGCGGTTATTCAAGCAGCGCATGCGATGGCAGAAGTCTCACCGCAGAGCATTAGCTACGTAGAAGCACATGGTACTGGCACAGCACTGGGTGACCCCATTGAGCTAGCGGCTCTCACACAGGCTTTTAGAATAGAAGGCGAAGAAGCATCCTCTTCAACCTGTGCTATCGGCTCGGTAAAAACAAATATTGGCCACTTAGACGCGGCCTCTGGCATTTCAGGCTTTATCAAAACTGTTCTTGCACTTAAGAACAAGAAAATCCCAGCCAGCCTACACTTTCAGCAACCCAATCCTCAAATAGATTTCAAAAACAGTCCTTTTTATGTCAATGCAGCCTTAACAGACTGGCCCCAAGGTAATTCAGTGCGTCGAGCGGGTGTCAGTTCCTTTGGGATTGGGGGGACGAATGCTCACATAATTTTAGAAGAAGCGCCGACAGCTATTCCACTATCGGCACCTCCAGAGATCCAACAACCACAGGTCCTGACACTTTCTGCAAAAACAGCCGCAGCGCTAGATCTTGCGGCCCTTAATCTTGCCGATTATTTGAGCAAGGCAGACAGACTCTCTGACTTTGATTTATCAGATGTTGCCTACACTTTGCAGATAGGGCGCAAGGCATTTGAATATCGTCGCAGCGTAGTTTGTGAAACGGTGTCAGATGCGATCTTCCCTTGGAAGGGCTCCGCCATCGCACAGCTGCGTATTCAGGCCACTCACCAAATTTCTGAACAGCCCTCTTTAGTCTTCTTATTTTCTGGACAAGGCAGCCAATATTTGAATATGGCTAAAGAGCTATATGAAACGCAGCCTGTATTTAAGCAACATTTAGAACAGTGTGCGAGTATCCTTGCTGATGAAGGTCTTGATTTGCTCACACTGCTTTATTCTGAGCAAAACCTAACATCACTCTCTGCCACCGCCAATACGCAACCTGCCCTTTTCTCTGTAGAATATGCCCTTGCCAAACTGTGGATGAGCTGGGGCATCCAACCTAGCGCGATGCTTGGCCATAGCTTAGGGGAGTATGTCGCAGCCTGCTTAGCAGGTGTGTTTGAGTTAGAAATCGCGCTCCGTTTGGTGAAATTGCGTGGGCAGCTGATGCAACAAATGCCAAAGGGTTCCATGCTATCGGTAGCGCTGTCTGTCGAATCGATAGAGCGGTGGCTTAGTGATGTCATTACGCTGGCTGTTCATAATGGGCCTCAGCTATGTGTTGTTTCGGGTAGTGAAGATGCAATCGCCTCGCTTCAGACTCTCCTAGAATCCGAAAATGAATCCGAAAACATTAGCTGCCAATTACTACACACGTCTCACGCCTTCCATTCACCCATGATGGACCCTATACTTGCACTCTTTATATAGG
>ERZ1740052.92-NODE-92-length-30121-cov-4.933413_pt1 | contig 30121 bp, 20 predicted proteins | sample MGYA00581750_ERZ1740052 | MGnify/ENA primary metagenome ERZ1740052 (study PRJEB43018, sample SAMN04849743) | marine metagenome | isolation source: floating plastic debris | place: Pacific Ocean | collected 2008-08-30 | study: EMG produced TPA metagenomics assembly...
GTAGGAGAGGGCTGGTTTGGTGCGGTGGGTGACCATACCTATGCCAGCTTGCTCGGTGTGCCCAGCGGCGAGTTTGCTTTTGTGGGTGAGCGGCCCGGCAGTGTAGTGAATGCTGGCAACCTTGCCTTGACAGGTGAGTCGGCTGCCATAACGCTACTCGGCGGTACGACGGTCAACACGGGGACGCTGTCTGCCCCAGGTGGTGCAATTACGCTAGCGGCTATTCCAGGCGAAAATATCGTGCGCCTAAGCCAAGAAAATAGCCTTTTGAGCTTGGAGATGACGGCTGTTGACTCAGGGATGTCTGCTAGTTTTTCTGGCTTTGGCCTAATGGCGAATTCCTTTGATGACGCTAGTGCAATGTCTGAGTTTAGTCCGCTGGATTTGCCGGCTTTACTGACACATGTTGAGCAGCACCATGCCACGGGGCTGAGCGTGGGTGACGATGGTAGCGTGCGCTTGACGAGCACAGGCAGTAGGATTCCGACTGCGATGGGAGATGTGACTGCCTCTGGAAGGCTGTCGGTGGAGTCAGCGGTAAGTGAGGGTGGGCAGATTGCGGTTTTGGGCGATCGCATTGGTATTCTCGATGCTCAGCTGTTGGCGTCGGGTGCTGCTGACGGTGGCAATATTCGCCTGGGTGGCGACTATCAAGGGCTAGGGCCCCTACCCACGGCTGAGCGGATACTAGTGGACGCCGATAGCGCTATCTTTGCCGATGCAATCGCCTATGGAGACGGTGGTCGAGTCATTGTTTGGAGCGATGACACTACGCGCTACGCAGGCCACACCTCGGTCAGGGGCGGTCAACTCTCTGGAGATGGCGGTTTTGTTGAAGTTTCAGGAAAAGTAAATCTCGATTTTCAAGGTAGTGTAGAGGCTAGCGCCCCTCAAGGGGCCAGCGGTAGTTTGTTGCTCGATCCAGAAAGAATCATCATCGAGGGAGTGAGTGAGTCACCCCAAGACTCTGAAATAGATGATGGCGCAATCTTCCTGAGCGAAGGCCAGGGGCCACTACCCTATCGCATCTCTGAGGCGGCGCTAGAGTCCCTCAATGGCAATATTGATATCAGGCTAGAAGCGAGCGAGCGTATTACCTTAGGCGTGCTCTCAGATAACCAACTCCTATTTCGGCCTGGTACAGGAACCATTACCTTCGATGTTACAGGCGTCGATGTCGCCGGGAGCATCTTGCCTGCTACCTTTGCTACCGTCGGTCCTCCCACTACGAGGGCCGAGATCGCAACGAACGGTCGAGATATCGATATTTTTGGTACAGATTTAACCCTGGGAAATATATCGACTGCGCCTGTGGGTGGCGCGATTCCAAATAGTGGCAGCATCACCCTCGTAGCGTCTGATTTTGATGGAGAACCTGGATCTGTTAGGACGGGGAACTTGGTGACGGCTGGGAATGTATTGGAGACCAATGGTGATGTTGTGATAGAGGCAACATCAATTACGACCCAAAATATTAGAACAGGTAGCCCTTTAAATCTTAGTGCCAATACGACAGCGGGTGACGTTGTGCTGACAAATAACGGCCCTTTTGGAGAGATTACAACAGGTGATATTGAGGTCAGAGACTACGTTGGCGGCAGCGTATTACTCTCGCCTTCGGGGAGTGTCACCACGGGCATGATTCGCGAGGGTGACCTTAATGAACCCCTCTCTGAGTACGCTTTTGAAGATGATTTTTTAGAAGAAGACTTTTTCCCCGAAGATGATTTCTTGGGAGAAGATGATTTGCTGTTTGAGGATAGTTTGCTGGATGTAGGTGATGAAGGTGTCGGTAAGACAGGCGGGCGCGGGCGGCGGCTAGACCGTGAAGCAGGAGAAGAAGAAGAAGACCCTGAAGATAGATTTGAAGATCCGTTTGAGTCCTTTGATGAGCTAGAAGAAGATATAGTTGAAGAAACAGACGAGTCGTGAGATGATTTTGACTATGGGGTTGAATTTTCAGAGCTGGAGTTAGAGTTTGTCGATGATATTCTGCTGGATGTCGATAGTGCTAATAATCAGGACTATGTCGATTACTTGGGCCTGGATTTAAATGCGAAAGCGGTCACGCTAGAGACCATTCAGGAGATGCTGACAAATGTGGAGTCTCAGAGTGGTGTTCGTTCTGCGGTTGTGTATGTCAATGCACCTGCCGCCACAGCTGACAAACAGCTAAACAGCAAACAGCTAAACAACAAACAGCTGACCCAAGAGATAGATAATCGATTGCAGGCTGTCTCGGATGCTTTGGAAATTATTGTGGTGACGGCTGAAGGCATCCCGGTAAGGGCAAAAGTGTCGGGTGTAACGCGATCGCAACTCTTCCAAACCATCGAACAGTTTCGAGGCGACATCGTTGCTTCTGCTCGCCGGGGCAGTGACTACTATTTGCCAGGGGCCCAGCAACTGTATCAGTGGTTGATTGCCCCCATCGAAGCCGAGTTAGGGACCACTGCGGTAGATACACTGTTATTTTCTATGGATGAAGGACTGAGGTCACTACCCATTGCGGCATTGCACGATGGCGAACAGTATCTTGTCGAAAAATACAGCTTGGGTGTGGTGCCTTCTGTGAGCTTAATTGATGCACAGTACGAGTCAGTGGCCGATGCTCAAGTGTTGGCGATGGGTGCCAGCAGTTTTGACACGCTCTCTCCTTTGCCAGCCGTGCCGCTTGAATTGGAATTAATCAACGAGCTGTGGTCTGGCTCTGCGTTCCTCAACGAAAACTTCACCCGGCAAAATCTGGTCGAGCAGCGATCGCAAATTCCCTACCGGGTCATTCACTTAGCGACCCATGCCGAATTTCAGTCAGGCGCTGCCGATAACTCCTACATTCAGCTGTGGGATGAAAAGCTCAAGCTCAGCGAGCTACATCAGCTGGGCTGGCAGTACCCCGCCGTAGATTTGCTGGTGCTCTCAGCCTGCCGTACAGCGGTAGGTAGCCCCGAGGCAGAAATGGGCTTTGCTGGGCTAGCGATCGCCTCGGGGGTGCGTTCGGCAATGGCGAGCCTGTGGTCTGTTAGCGACGTCGGCACGCTGGCCCTGATGAGCGAATTTTATGGCCAGCTGCAGCTAACGCCAACGAAGGCAAAAGCACTAAGATCCGCGCAGCTATCCATGCTAAAGGGTGAAGTTCGCACCCAGGGTGGTGACCTAATGCGCAGCGCGGCGCGTGGTAGGTTGCCCCTCCCGTCAGAACTGGGCACTTTGGGAGAGTCAGACTTCTCTCATCCGTACTATTGGTCGGGGTTCACCATGATTGGTAGTCCTTGGTAATCTCTACCGATGCGGTACCTACCTCTCCATGAAAGACCGCTCTTTCTGTTTTTACCGCTTTTGCCATCGTCAACACCTCCGCAGCCAATATCTCTTTCCTATTGCCTTTGCAGTGCCTGTTCTCGGCTCAGCAGTAGGAATTGACTCTGCCAAGGCGCAATCGATTACCGCTGCCGACGATGGTACAGGAACCGTTGTAACTCAATTTGGCTCCCAGTTTGATGTCACCGAGGGCAGCTTTTCGGCTGATGGTATCAACCAGTTTCACAGCTTTGATACCTTTTCTGTAGATGCTGGGCAAACGGCGAACTTTGTTGCAGAGCCCGCTGTTCAGAATGTGCTGGCAAGGGTGAGTGGGGGCATGCCCTCCTTGATCGATGGGCAGGTGCAGATTGAGGGCACAGGGCAGCCCAATCTCTTTTTGATGAATCCAGCTGGGGTGTTAATCGGGCCGGAGGCTCACCTCAATTTGCCTGGTAGCCTCACGGTGACAACGGCTGACGCAATCTCCTTTGACCAAGCCAGCTTCCATGCCACAGGAGAGAATACATACACCGCGCTTTCAGAATCACCTGATGGCTTTACTTTCGAGAGTGCCCATCCAGGGAGCATTGTTACCGAAGGCAATATTGCCGTATCTGCAGAGTCCTCCGTAACGTTGCTAGGCGGTACGGTTGTCAATACTGGAGAGCTGTCTGCACCTGGTGGTTCTGTGACGCTGGCGGCAGTTCCTGGTGAGAGTTTGGTGAAGATCACCCAAACCAACCACCTACTTTCGCTAGAGGTGACCCCTACTGCGATCGCGCCGAACCTGACAGATCAATCGACGACAGGCGCTATCATTACCCCCTTGGATTTACCTTCTCTGCTAACCGCTAGCAATCAGCGCCACGCGGATAGCCTGAGTGTAAATGCCGATGGCAGTGTTACCCTCAGTCGCCGCGATACAACGGTTCTAGAAGATAAGCTTCCTATCTCGGCGGAGAGCGCAGTTTCCGCTGGGGAGATAACGGTCGCATCAGACGCTACCGGGGGCGATATTGCCATCGTGGGTGAGCAGGTGGCCTTGATAGATGCCACGCTATCTGCTGGAGGTAATCATGGCGGTGGCAATATCAACGTAGGGGGAGACTACAGGGGCGGTAGCCTTTTGCCCTCGGCTAGCCACACTTTTGTGGATGCTAATACTCGTATTTCTGCAGATGCGATTGACACAGGCGATGGTGGGCGGGTTGTTGTTTGGGCGGACGATACTACTCAATATTTAGGAGATATTTCTACGGCTGGTGGCGCGCTGAGCGGCAACGGCGGATTCATAGAAGTTTCAGGCAAAGAGAATTTAGTTTTTCAGGGGACGGTCAATACCCGTGCCCCCTTTGGCAATGTGGGCTCTCTCCTCCTCGATCCAGCTAATATTTTCATTGCCGATTCTATTTCCGAGGCGAATGACAGTGAGCTTTTGGATAGTGAACTCTTGGGTGAGGATGGCAGCGGCCTGTTTCGGATTTCTGAAACTGCGCTAGAAAACCTCGCGACAGATACCGATATTACGCTAGAAGCGACCAACAATATAATTGTTCAAAACCTGACAGATAATGCGCTGACGTTTGGGCCTGGCACAGGTGACATTACCTTCACCGCCGATTCCGATAATAGCGGTGCGGGAAGTATCATCTTCAGTGACTTTAGCGATACTGTGGTTGCGCCTGGGCGATCGCTAAAATTTTCTGGTCGTTCTTTATTCGTTAGCGATATCAGCACAGTATCGCCCGATGGCGGTGGAGATGTGACACTGCAATCCGCAACAACGATTTTAGCCCGTGATATTGACACGTATTCTCTCGGCGATGATGGTAGTGGTGGCGGTGAAGTCACCATCGCTGCTGGTAGCAACATCTCCGCTCGATTTATTCGTTCAGATAGTCCGATCTCGACAGCTGGCGACTTAGATATTGAGAGCGAAAGCGGTAATATTACGATCCAAAACATCATCGTTAATAACAACGACAATGTTGATATCGTCGCCCCAGGCAATATCTCAATACAGGAGATGGCTCTGTCATCATTCTTAGAGACGCTACCCGCAGCGCCCCCAGCCGACGAAACAACAAATCCACAGAACCCCCTATTAAATTACGAAACACTCTCTGCTCAGTTCTCCGCTCAGCTCTCCGCTCAGCTCTCCGCTCAGCTCTCTGCGCTAGGCGCCGTAGAGACGGCCTCTCTCGGTAGCCTCTCAGCGGCTGCAATGTCGGATGGTGCTGAGGCAGATCAGTATGGCGTGCGGCGGACCGAGCTGAGTAGCGATGAAGCCAGCGCGGCAATCGCTGAGCTAGATGGTGAGAGCCATCGCGTTTTCTCCGATTACTTTGAGCGCGATTTGGAAACGGCAGCGCTAGATTTGAAAGATGTGCAGGCGCTGCTGAGTGATATGGAAAATAGAAGCGGCCACCGTTCAGCCGTTGTGTATGTGCAGGTGCCGGATGAGGCCCCGGCTTACGAAGCGACGGCTAAAGCGCTGGGTGAAAGTTCGCTGGGTGACTTTTCCGATGGCTTAGCCAGTGAAATGGCCAGCGAGTTGGTCGGTGCATAGACTAGTGAATTAACGCTACTGCTGTTCACCGCTGAGGGTGCGCCTATTCAGGTCTCACTGTCAGCAGTTGAAAAAGAGAGTTTGCTGGATACGGTGAATGACTTTCGCTCTGATTTGGTTACTTCTGAAAGGCGTGGGGGAGACTACTATCTTGCGCCAGCTCAGCAGCTGTACGAGTGGTTGCTCGCGCCGATTGAGGCAGAGCTGACAGCGGCAAATATCGACACTTTGGTGTTCGCGATGGATGAGGGGCTAAGGACGCTGCCGGTTGCGGCCTTGCATGATGGAGAGTCTTTTTTGGCTGAAAAATACAGTCTGGGAATGGTGCCGTCTCTGGGGATGCTCAATGCGCAATATGCCTCCTTGGAAGATGCCCAGGTGTTGGCTATGGGGATCAGTGACTTTGATCAACACGAAAGACTAGCGCCCTTGCCTGGCGTGCCGCTTGAAGTTGATGCGATCAATCAAATCTGGCCGGGTGCTGATTTTTTGAATGCGCAGTTTACTCGGCAAAGTTTAGTGTCTGAGCGGCAGCAGGTGCCTTACAACGTGATTCACCTAGCGACCCATGCCGAATTTAATCCTGGGAATATAGACACCTCTTTTGTTCAGCTGTGGGATGAAAAGCTGTTGCTGAGTGACTTGCCTCAGCTGGGGTGGCAGTCTCCAGCAGTAGATTTACTGGTGCTTTCGGCTTGCAATACCGCGTTGGGCAGCCCTGAGGCGGAGATGGGTTTTGCTGGGCTGGCGATCGCATCAGGAGCCCGTTCAGCGATGGCGAGCCTATGGTCTGTCAGTGACATTGGCACGCTGGCGCTCATGAATGAGTTTTATGCGCAGCTCAGGACTGCGCCGACCAAGGCCGCTGCCCTACAGCAGGCCCAGCAGGCCCTACTCCAAGGCAACATCCGCACCGAATCAGGCCAGCTAGTTGGCAGTGAAACGGGCAGAATCTTTGCCCTACCGCCTGGGCTCGATGCGCCGCTGTCTAACGATTTTTCGCACCCCTACTACTGGTCGAGTTTCACGATGATTGGTAATCCCTGGTAGGCCGTATTTTTCAGGTTGACCCACCTATCTATCTTTCTTAGCTTGGAAGTGCTTTCTTATACATCTGGACTTCCTTGTTATGAATTTGCAGCTATCTTCCTCTCTTCAGAAACCTTGGGCCAGGATCCAAAAAGGAATGACAGCGCTACCTGTTGCTGTCTTGGCGCTGCAGGCGGTGATGCCGATGGCCGCTCAGGCGATAGATTTTCCAGATACGGGCGATCGCGGTGCGCCTTCTACGACTGCTGGTGGTGGCACGCGTGGTGGCTGGTGCGATGGCGAAATGGAGTGGAGCGAAAATGCGCTGATTCCTATGGTGCCGAAGAATAATGTCAGTACTTTTGCGGGTGACCAGGCTTCTCTGTGGATTGTCGCCGCGCCTGAATTTAGCCAGAGAAAGGCTGAAATTTTTGTTCGCAGTACACAAACCAATGAGACGGTATACGTGGAAGAGACGACGCTTGGTGACTTGCGTACCGAGAGCGTGATCCAGGTCGATTTGCCTGCGCTCAACAGTGAAGGTGAACCTCTCTTAGCGACTGACCAGTCATACTTCTGGGAGTTCGCGGTGATTTGTAATTCGGGCGCTCGCGAGCACGACTATTATGTGCGGGGCCTGATACAGCCTGTGGATGCGAACGCAGCGCTAGCTGCTCAGCTGGAGGCTGCTACAACGCCAGAAGAGCAGGCAGCACTCTATGCCAGCGAAGGTATTTGGCAGGAAACACTCAACATCGGGGTACAGCTCAGTGATTCTAATCCTGAATTACTAGCAGAGCTGCTGACATCTGTTGGGCTAGATGAGTTGCTTTCTCAGTGATTGCGCTAGAAGATTAGCCCAAACGATGTGCAGATGAAAGTTGGCAACAGCTGTAATTTAGTGGCCCAAAGCAGTGGCCCAAAGCTATAGCAAACCGCTGAATGCATTCAGCGGTTTGCTATAGCATAGCTAGTAAACACAACAGTTCTAGCGATTACCTAAGCACGAAGCAAAGAGCGCAAAGCTATAAGTGGGGAACGCTGAAGCTACAAGGGACTAGCATCTAGAGGTTACCGCTGCCATGAATAGTAAAACAACACCTAACGAATTAGTGCTATGACGCCTAAGGTAGTGAATTCGTTAGGTCGTTTTTTTTGGCATTTTTTTTGGCAGTGGCGGGCGGTGTTGGTGGCTACGCCCAGTGTTGCTGGGCTGGTATTTTTATTGCGATTTTTGGGTTGGCTGCAGGGCTGGGAGTGGGCTGCTTTTGATCAATACATGCGATCGCGCCCCCTAGAGCCTGTCGATGAGCGAGTTGTGATTGTTGGTTTGGATGAAAGCGATTTACAGTCGCTGGGCTCGGCAGTCGTGTCCGACCAGGTGTATGCGGATCTGTTGGAGAAATTGCGATCGCAATCTCCTCGGGCCATAGGGTTCGATGTGTACCGTGACTTGCCGGTAGAGCCTGGCCATGACGCGCTAACGGCCATATTCGAGACGACACCTCAGATTGTGGGCATTCAAAAAGTAGTGGGCGACGATGCCCTCAATACAGTTGCGCCGCCGCCTGCACTGGCTGCTAAGGGGCAAGTGGGTGCCAATGATCTTGTTGTCGATGCTGACAACACCGTGCGTCGAGGATTTGTTTCTGTTCAAGATGCGCAAGGAAACACCGTTTATAGTCTTAGTCTTTACCTAGCGCTGCTGTATCTCGATGCAGATGGTATTGGCCCAGAAACTCTAGAAAACGATGCTTGGCGGCTGGGTGAGGCGACCTTTAGCCCTTTTTTGAGCAACGATGGTGGTTATGTGCGTACCGATGCAGCCGGTTATCAGCAGCTGATCAACTACCGAGGCCCGCAGCGAACGTTTGAGACGGTTTCATTTTCGGATGTGCTAAACAACAGAATCCCGTCAGACTGGGCGAGCGATCGCGTTGTGCTCATTGGGGCCGTCAGCGAAAGCTTCAACGATACTTTCTACACGCCCTATCGGAGCGGTTTGCTGTCTTTACCTACAAAGACATCAGGCGTAGAGATTCATGCCAACCTCACTAGTCAATTTATCAGCGCTGCTATCGATCAGCGGGCAATGTTTCATAGCTGGTCGGAGCCGATGGAGTGGCTGTGGATTGTCGGCTGGGCTGGCGTCGGCTCGACGATGGTGTGGCTGTGCAGCCCGACGGGCCCTCAGCTGAAGCGGCGCTGGCAGCGGATCGGCATGATTGCGAGTTCAGTTGTTGTATTGTTTGGCAGTACCTACATCCCTTTTTTGTATGGCTGGTGGCTGCCGATTGCGCCCGCTTGTCTCGCTGCGGTGGGGGCCGCGACTGTTGTCACGACGTATTTGGCCTATACCGCTAGCGATATTCGCCGGACCTTTGGCCGCTATCTCAGTGACGAAATTGTGACCGCACTGCTCGAAAGCCCCGAGGGGCAAAAGCTCGGCGGCGAGAGAAGAGAAATCACGATTTTGACATCTGACCTGCGAGGTTTTACGGCGACTTCGGAACGCTTACCGCCTGAAACGGTGATTAAGGTGCTCAACTTTTATCTGGGACATATGGCCGATGTGATTACTCGCTACAACGGCACCATTGATGAGTTTATGGGCGATGGCATCTTGATTTTGTTCGGTGCGCCCGTTCGCAGAGAAGACGATGCTCAGAGAGCTGTGGCCTGCGCAGTCGATATGCAGCTGGCCATGACCGCCGTCAATGAAACGATTCAATCATGGGGTCTGGCACCACTAGAAATGGGTATCGGCATTCACACTGGCGAAGTGGTGGTGGGCAACATCGGTTCCGAAAAACGCACGAAGTATGGCATTGTTGGCAGCCCGGTTAATTTGACCTATCGGATTGAGTCCTTTACCACTGGCGGGCAGATTTTGATCTCTACTGAAACGCGCTCAGCGGCTGGTGACATGGTGCAAATTGGAGGGGAGCAGCAGGTAAAGCCAAAAGGGGTCGCAGAGCCAATTACGATTTACGATGTGCAGGGTGTGAGCGCGCCTTATCACATTGCTTTGCTCAAAGAAGAAGAAAACTTTTTCCCACTGAAGCAAGCAATTCCGGTACTGTTCAATGTGCTAGAAGGAAAAACGGTCAGCGATACGCTGCTCACCGGTCAGCTGATAGAGCTTTCTGAGAAAGGCGCACTATTGCAAATGAGTGCTGTTGTTCCGGCGGCACTCAGCGCATTGAACAACTTGAAGCTTAACTTTTTGCAGGCTGATGTATCTGGTGTAGAAAGGGTGAGTGAGGATATCTATGCCAAGGTAATAGAACAGAAGGATATAGCGCTAGTCAATGTAGAGCAGAAGCTTGAGGACGTGCAGGGTGTTTCTTCTCAGGCTGTTCCTTCTCAGGGATTCTTTCGTTTGCGATTTACGGCAAAGCCACCTGCGATCGCCTCTCAGCTCGATCAGCTATATCGGTCTATCAGCATTGCTGCTGCTTCTTAGCGCATATTCGCAGCTTATTCAGGGCACCTTAGGGATACTGCTAGGGCTGGGTTACGCCGAACGTTTACATGCTAAGAATCGCCATCGCCAACAGCCCAACGCAAATAGATGAAGTGCTACAGCTACGGCATCAGGTACTCATTTCGCCAGTAGACGCTGCCGAGAAACCCAAGCGGTTAATGGATCGCTTTGACACGTTTCCAACGACGACCCACGTCACCGCGATTTTGAATAATCAGGTGATTGCCAGCCTACGGCTGACTTTTGACAGTGACCAGAAAACGCCTGCTGATGAATACTACAACTTTCGAGCTAGCTTGCCTGCTGATAGCAAACTGCTGAGCTGTGATTTGCACTGTGTACATCCCGACTTTCATTTGCCGCAGGTGACGGCAGGCTTGCTTTCGGTGGCCAGTTACCTAGCGATGTCGGAAGGTGTTACTCATATTGCGGCTCCTGTGAAAAAGGAGATTGTTCCTGTTTTAGAAAATATTGGCTTTCGTTCCTTACTACCTAGCCACAAACGCGCTTCCAGAACGCAGCCGATGATGTTGAATCTTCGGCAGGATTTGAAAGATCCTTTCATTCAATTTACCGAGCAAAATGAGCTGCAAGGCATCATGCATTCTTACGGCTGCGCACTATATGAGCCCGGCGAGGCCATTTTACGCGCGGGGACGGTAGGCAACTGTGCGTTTGTCATTGCCGATGGCGAAGTGGATGTGAAGCACGCCGGGAGTGACGAAGTGGTCGACACGATGGGCGTTGGTGAGGTCTTTGGTGAAATGACACTGCTCACCGATCAGGTGCGCTCAGCAGACATTATCGCGAAGACTAGGGTGAGGACCATGGTGCTAGAAAAGGCCGTTTTTGTAGAGCATTTGACGGCAGAACCTAAGCTAGCGCTAAAACTGCTACAAAGTATGGGGCATCGAATGAATCATCTGATTGACTATTGTCACAGTTTGGCTGCATAGAAACCATACAAAAACACACAGATGGTGAGCAATCACCTGATTGTTTTCAGCAGTAGTCATGTCTACGTGTGGCAACCTGACGATGTGCCTGTAGAGTTCAACCCTTGTGCTCCCTAATCTTGAGTTGTGTGTCCTGTAAGAGAGAAAAATACGTCGTCTAAGCTGGGTCTGCGCAAGGAAATATCGGCCAGAGGAATATCCGCCGCTTCTAGCTTGAGAACAATGTCGGTGAGCGTGTTGGCACCATCGGGCGCAGCAATGGCAATCGGGCCTTCTTTTCCCATCTCTCCAGTAATCACTTCTCCAATATCGCTCAGTAGCATTTTTACTTTCTCAAAGTCTTCTAAATTCGCCAAGCGCAGTTCGCAAAACTTACCGCCGACTTTGTCTTTTAGTTCATCAACGGTGCCTTCTGCAATCACCTGACCTTGATCAATCACCACGATTTGATCGGCTAGCGCATCGGCTTCTTCTAAATACTGCGTGGTCAAAATAATAGTGATGCCCTGATTTTTGAGATCTTTGACAACGCTCCAAAGCTGCTGACGGCTGCGTGGATCTAGCCCGGTAGTGGGCTCGTCCAAAAAAAGAACCAGCGGTGAAACAACAATGCTAGCGGCCAAGTCTAACCGCCGTCGCATGCCGCCAGAGAATGTTTTCACAGGTCGGTCGGCGGCTGCTTCTGGAAGCGCTAACTGGTCGAGGAGGGCTTGGGTACGCTTTTTGGCGGCTCCGCTAGAAAGGCGAAGGAGACGGCTAAATAGGATGAGGTTTTCGCGGGCGGTGAGGACTTCATCGACAGCGGCGAACTGGCCTGTGAGGCCAATGAGCGCTCGCACGGCTTCTGGCTCTTTCACCACATCATATCCGGCAATAGTCGCTTGCCCGCCATCTGGCCGCAGCAGCGTTGTTAAGCAATTGATGACCGTTGTTTTCCCTGCGCCATTGGGCCCTAGTACCCCGAGCACAGTCCCTCTTTCTACGCAGAGGTCAATGCCTCTTAGCACTACCGTATCGCCAAAGCGCTTAGTCAGGCTATTGACCTCTACAATCGGAGCCACAGCAATTGAAACCACAAAACAACTGTAGCTAGCATACCGTGACGCCTTACCTGTGATGGATAGAAATACGTAAAGGTGTTTGTTCTCTTTGTAGCAATAGGTTCGGTCTTCGTTCCGATTTCGACGACTGTTGTGCTCAGTAGGCTGGTAATGCAAACGTTGATGTGTTGATATTTTGCGGCCTTTTGTCAGTGTGACTTTTCTTTGCGATACGCAGTGTTTTTACACTGACGCTAGATAGCTAGGCAAAGGCGATTGAGAGTTGCTTGGCGGCTGAAGCGCTATCCCTAGAAATGGTGGTCGTTCATACAGCTGTTTAACGGTTCTCAGCGTTACCATTTTTAGATACTCAGGATAAAGAGGGCATGGCATTACCAATTAAAATTGTGTATCGGAGACAGGCTGCGAAGCTTATGTATCGTCGTGGCGTCACCTATCAGCAGCAGCAGGCCTATGGTGCGGCTGTAGATGCTTTTACTCAGGCGATGGAGCGTGGCTATGTGCCGCTAGCTGATGCCAAGGTGATGAGAGGGATTAATCTCATTTGTTTGAAGGATGTGGGGAGTGCGATCGCAGATTTTGACGCTGTCATCCAATCAGCGGCTGCTTTAGTCGAATCAGGCGACAAGCCTCACGCCAAAGATAGCTTTTTGACCGCTCAGGCGCACTATCACCGAGGGCGCTTGCGGCAAAAAGCTGGTAATGAAGCGGGCGCGCTGGCGGACTGGTCAGCTGCGATCGCTCACCACCCTAGTTATTCTCAGCCTTACTATCAGCGGGCGCTAGTTCACCTGAGCCAGAGCCTTCATGCTGAAGCACTAGCAGACCTTGATGCTGCGATAGAAGGCGATCCTACCTTCGCGATGGCTTACTTTCAGCGGGGCAATTTGCGCGCGCAGCTAGGTGATATGCTCGGCGCGGCTACAGACTGGGAGCTAGCAGTTTGCAACGACTTTACGTTTGAGGCTGCCAAGCAAAAGCTCGAAAAAGTACAGAAGTTCGCTTATGACGCCAAGCTCACCCAAGTTTTGAGTGCGCCCTTGGCTGAGTTGGGGCTAAGCGTAAAGGTACGCTGCAGCGCTCAGAAGCTAGCGATTCATGTGCATCGGCAAGTGGGCACTGGGGTGAGCTACTACACGTTGCCAGAGGTGATTCGTGAGCACTTGGTACCGCTGCACTTAGCTGAGGTGACTCACTTTCAGCTGGTTGGCCGAGCGGGAGAGGTGAATCGCCCCGATTGGGATCAGGCCTACGACCTGTACAAAGGCCAGCCTTGTCCGCCCAGTAATTGGCAGGCGGCGATTTCAACTATCTTTTTGTTTCCGCCTTTTGCTGTGCCTGCTTTTTTCCAAGCGGCTCAGGTGAAGCAAGCTTACAACAAGGGCAGATATTCAGAAGCATTGCGAGCTTCAAAAGCTGTAAAAGGACTGTGCATTGCCAGCAGTGTGACGTTGGGCGTTTTTACCATGCTACCGCTGGGTTATGTCGCCTACGACTCTATGCAAGAGAATCCTACCTTTAAGTTGGTTAAGCTGGCTGAACAACCCCAACAGACGATACATCGTCCCTACCACAAAATGTGGGAGAACTAAGAGCCACATGCAAACATAATATCCCCGTCACCGTAGGGGCTCAGCATTGCTGTGCCCGGTGCATTGTCAAATCCACAGTCTGAAAATTTACAACCTAGGATCGACGGGTTCACTTTCGAGAGCTAATACGCCGAAGACACATTCATGCACTTGTCTAAGAGGGGCGTTGGCGACGAATCTTTCTAGAGATTCTATGCCAAGAGAGAATTCGCGTAGGGCGAGCGAGCGCTTCCTACCGATTCCTCTTTGTTTTAGGCGCTCCAAATTCTCTGGCAGGGTATACTCCGGTCCATAAATAATCCGTAGATACTCAGGCCCTCGGCACTTTATCGCAGGCTGCAAAGGGCCTCTAGCGGTCTGATGAACAAAGTCCATAGATTTGACGACCATCCCTTCGCCGCCGTTTGAGGTGAGCGTTTCCCACCATTGAATTCCTGCTGCGCAGCTGGTGTCGTCTTCTAATTCGACAATTTTGTGCTGGGTCGCAAGCAGTAGTTTGGGGTCTGCTTCGGCAATATGTGAGATTTGCTGCATGTGCCATTTGTGGGGACGCTCGCTATGCACTTTCCCTTCTGTTGCCAGAATATGAAAAGGTGCAAGCTTGAGATCATTTAATTCAGTCACTGGCCAACAGTAGTGGCGATAGGCATCGATATACTTGTGCGATAGTTCGATTCGCTGCTGATAGCGAGCGAGTAAATCATTGACCTCTGTAGACCGCTTAGCCGCTTTCTCTAAAGACTCAACAGCTGCGCTTAGTCCCTGCTTTGCTGCAACACCCACTGGTGCGTACTGTTGCCTTAGCAGTCCCTGTGCTTTTGCCGACCAGGGCATCAGCTCACAGTCTAGACATACCCAATCTGTTTCAAAGGTGTCCCAGAATTTTGTTGTTTCTAGCGCTTTATTGAGCCGAGCAAGCATAGCGATTTCTAGCTCAGAGTCGGAGAAGAATCGCCTTCCTGTACGGGTGTAGCAGATGCCGATGCCTTCATCCGTGATGCCGAATCGCTGTTTGACGGCTGCTTTGTCGCGACACACAATCACAACTACCCGCGAGCCCATGTGCTTTTCTTCGCACATGACGGTTTTGATGCCTTGCGCTCGATAATAGTCGAATGCTTCGGCAGGATGTTCTAACAGTCCTGGTTGCCGAGACGTTGCGACAGGTGACATGGTAGGAGGTAGGTATATCAGCCATTTGGGATTGGCGGCGAAGCGACTCATCACTTCTAGGGCTGCGATCGCATTCTCTTCTCGAATGCTGATCTTTTTGTACAGCCGCGTAGAAATTATTCGCTTGCCCAATACGTCGGCAATGTTTAGCACATCGTCGTGCGTCTGTTGTGCTGTAAGTCCATTCGAGTCGCTATTTTCCTTGTTGGTGTCGGCGTTTAGGGGTTTGGACGGTTCTCTGTACGCTTTGAGCGCTTTCACACTCACGAGTTCTCTTTCGGGATAGCGCAGTGCGGTGAGCTTGCCGCCGTATACGCAGCCTGTATCGATATCGATAGTGTTGTTTAGCCAGGCGGGTTCCATGACAGGCGTGTGGCCTTATTCCACCATTGCCTTTCCACGATAGTCGGCTGCCCAGTTGTAGCGAACTCTGCGGCCAAATTCGTCTGTCTCTCCGGTGGTTTCGCCGTAGAGCGCGAAGTCTCTTACATACCCAGAGCCTCGTCCCTGCAATTCTTCTTTGAGTCCAGCGTGAGCAACTACTAGTTTGCCTTCGTCTAGAACATAGTGGCTAATAAGAGAATTCAAGAAGCTGCGAATTTCTTCTTTATCTTGATTGCGTCTGTTTTCTGCGATCGCTTCTATCTCTGCAACAGTTTGCGCTATTCCGTAGGAGATTTTTATTTTGCGGCCATTGAGCATTCGCAGTAGCTTGTTTTCATGGTTGCCCATGATGCAGACCGCAGACTCTGAAGTCACCATGTTGCGCACTAGCTTAAGCGTGTCTAAAATACGTGGTCCTCGGTCGATGAGGTCGCCGAGAAATAGAGCCCGTCTTCCTTCGGGGTGAGTGTAGAGGGGATAGTGCCAAAAAGAGCCCGCAGGGGCTGTTGCGGGTTGTGGCTGGTAGCCAAGCTGTTGTAATAGCTGTTCTAGCTCATCGCAGCAGCCGTGCAGGTCTCCGATGATATCGAAGGGGCCATGATCATATTTTCGGTTATTCCATAGCGGCTGTCGTTCTATTTTGGCAGCTTCGATTTCTTCGAGAGAGTTTAGGGTGTAGATATATCGAAAGCCTTCTCTCTTAAGCCCTTTGAGCGAACGGCGGAGGCCTCTGGTGTGGTTGCGGACGACATGAGGGCCGAATTGACGGTTTGGGCGCTGTTGGTTGCGTTCGTGGCAGAGGGTTTCGGGGAGATTGAGTGCGATCGCTACTGCAAAGAAGTGATACTTTTTGGCCAATTCCAGCAGCGGCCTTCTCGCTTCTTTCTGTACGTTGGTTGCGTCAATTACTGTCAGGCGACCAGCGGCTAGGCGCTTTTCAAGGATGTAATGGAGCGATTCAAAGGCGTCCTTGGTAGCAGATTGATCGTTTTCGTCGTCTGAGACGAGTCCTCTAAAAAAGTCAGAAGAAAGAATCTCTGTGTTCAGGAAGTGCTTTCGGGCGAAGGTTGATTTGCCTGCGCCCGATGCGCCCATCAGGATTACGAGAGAGAGTTCTGGAATGGCGATTTTCATGGTTTAGAAGTCCCTCTTTTGCGTCGTGGTCTTTGCAGCTTTCTCTACTGTTGGCGTAAGTGCTTGCTTAGTGAATAGGCCCATTTGAGTAGGCGCGCCAACTTCGGGATCGTCGTAGCCGATGCCTTGGAACGTGACGGTGTAGTGGTAGCGATCGCACACCCCTTGCGCCCAGTCCGAAAATTCTTGCCGACTCCATTCAAATCGGTGGTCTTTATGGCGTAAATTCCCCGGCTGCAACGTTGGAAAGCGCACGTTAAATTCTACATTTGGCGTTGTGATAATTATGATTGGCGGCTGTGCAAACTCGAACAGCACCCGCTCAAACGCAGCTAGGCGATCAAGATCCATATGCTCAATCACTTCAATCACCGTTGCCGCATCGTAGCCCTTTAATCTGTCATCTCGGTAAATCAGCGAGCCCTGCATTAGGTCTATTCGATGCTTTTGTTGCATTGGGCTCAGCTCTCTTTTTAGTCGCTTTTTTGCTTTCTCTAGCTCACGGTAGGAGACATCTACCCCCATCAACGTTTCAAAAGAGCGATCTTGTAGCAGCACCCGCAGGAGGCTACCTTCGCCGCAGCCAAGGTCAATGACTCGTTTCGCACCGTGGGATTTGAGCGTGTCTGCAACTAGTTCCATTCTTTGCTGATTCAGACTCACAGGTTTTTTGGCGGCTAGCTTTTGCCAGCCTTCAGCGGCAGCTTCGGCTTCGGCGTCTGGGTCTTCGCCCTCCATTAGCTGTGCGATCGCTATCTCCGCCATCTTTCGCTTTCGCTTGAGATATCGCCGCGTAATTTGTTCTTTGGCAGGGTGCTCCTTCAGCCAGCCTTCGCCATGACGCAGCAGCTTATCGATTTCATCTTCGCCAAACCAATAGTGTTTGTCGTCGTCTAGTACAGGAATGAGGACGTAGAGATGACTGAGCAAATCGCACAGCCGGACTGTATGGGTGAGGGTGACTTCTAGGTAGCGGCTGTTCTCCCAGTCTGGGAAGGTTTCATCTAAGGGAAGAGGGTTGGCGGTAATGGTGTAGCCGAGAGGGGTGAAGAGCGATCGCAAAAAAGACTCTCCCCCTCGGCAAGGCAACACTGGCAGCAATACCGTTAGCGGGATAGGCGTGTTAGCCAGCTCAGGATGGCTTTTGCAGCGCCCTGAGAGCGCCGTGCCAAATACTTTGGAGAGCGTCACGCTCAAAAAAGAGGATGCGACGTACGGTCTGTCGTTAACGTACTGGTCGAAAGTTTTGGTTTGATAGCGAGCAGACTTTTTTCTCACCAAACCGACTGGGTCCACATCTAGTAGCAGCGTCGCGGTACAGCGCTCTTCGCTGACTTCGGGATAGAACACGTGGGCTTTGCCAAAGGTCATCGGAAAGCTTTGGCAGCGCTCAGGGTGCTTGTGAAGCAGATAGCCTAAGTCGCTAGCCGGCTGGTGAGTCGTTGTAATATTGAGGAGCACTTTTTGCTAGAAGTGTAGTTCGCTGGATTGAGTATAGCTCTCTAAAAATGAGGATTGCCGTGAACATTGATGACTTTTGGCATGGCGATCGCATCCCACCTTCCCGTAGGATCAAAATGAGGGGGGGACTGATCAGCAGATGCGAGGAAATAGCATGACTCAGACGATTGAAAACGTAAGCGGTCCTTCTATTCCTAGAATTCTTAGATACATCGAGTGGGTCTTTCTAGGCATTCTCGCCCTAAGGGTGCTGTTCCCAGTGCTGTACAAACCTTTGGGGTACGAGGTCTCTAGCGGCGACTATGTTGTCTTGAGCGTCTATATTCTATTTTTGATTTTGAGCTTTTGGTTCCCTACAGATCGACCGCTGTGGCAAAGGCGAACTTACCTTTGGGTAGAAATTCTTGCACTTCTCGCGACTCGTTTATTTTCTCATTGGGGTTTGGATATATTTCTGTGGTTTGTGCTGGTAAAAAGCTGTTTTTTACTGAGCCGTCGCGAAGTGATTTTTACTGTGATTACGTCTGGTGTTGTTTGGCAAATAGCACTATGGCACTACGGCATGCAGTATCTTTCTAGGCCAATTGAGGAAGCACAAGCAGAGATAGAAGCGATGTATCAAACCCCTCAATCTGTCCAGGTGTTTGATTTTGTATTGAATAGTACCAGTATTTTTATTGCAGCCAATTCACTGATTATATTGCTGTGTTGGACGATAATTTCTGAGCGCAAAAGTCGCCAAAGAGAGACTCTCCTTACTCAAGAAGTAGAGTTATTAGCCGCAGACCTAGAACGCACTCGTATCGCCCGCGACATTCACGATTCGATTGGGCATACGCTGACCTCTTTGGATATTCAGCTAGAATTAGCCCAACGGCTATACGATCAAAACTCTAATCAGGCTAGGCAAGCGCTTAATACGTCTAAGATGCTGTCTGGACAATCGCTGCAAGAGGTACGCCGGGCAGTCGCAACGCTCAGAGAAGAGGCGTTTGATTTGAATGCTGCGCTGGCTGATCTGCTGACATCTTTTAAATCTGATCCTGATTTGGTGATGGAAAGCAGACTGAGTTTGCCCAAGCTACCGCTTCACAGTGAACATCAGCTCTATTGCATTATTAAGGAAGGGCTTGAAAATATTCGTCGCCACGCCCAGGCACATATGGTTGAGCTGTACAGCTGGACAATGCCTGAGAATATTGTTGTTTATATCGAAGACAATGGTATTGGCTTCGATACAGCATCGCCGACTTCCGGATTTGGGCTGAGGGGGATGCAGGAGCGATCGCAGTCGATGGGCGGCTCTATGAAAGTTGACAGCGCTCCAGGACAAGGAACGCGCATTGAAATTACGGTGCCCTATGATTAAACTCTTACTCGTTGATGATCAGGCGCTCTTTCGTCAGGGACTGTCTTCTTTATTGTCGTTAGAAGCGGATTAAGAAGTTGTTGCCGAAGCGCGACATGGGGGTGCAGCGATCGCCCTTGCAGCCACTCAACAACACGATGTCATCTTAATGGATGTGCGGATGCCAGTGTGCGACGGTGTACAGGCCACTAAGGAGATTCATACTCGCTATCCTTGGATTCGGATTCTGGTGTTTACGACCTTCGACGATGATGAGTATGTCTTTCAGTCTTTGCAAGCAGGCGCTTTAGGCTATTTGCTAAAAAGTACGCCGTCTCGCGAGGTAGCAGAGGCGATTCGTAACTTGCAAAGAGGCTACAGCCAGCTAGGGCCGACGATTGCCCCCAAAGTGTTCTCTCATATAAATGCAGATACCGAAGTCGAAAAGATAGACTACCGCAATCAATTTAGTGAGAGAGAGCTGGATATTTTGCGGCAGCTAGGTCAAGGAAAGCGCAACCGCGAGATTGCGGCTAGCCTTAACCTGACAGAAGGAACGATTAAAAACCATCTGACGAATATTTTCTGCCAGCTGGATGTGCGCGATCGTACCCAGGCAGCCCTATGGGCACACCAGCATTTGCTCTCGAAATAGCTGGTATGCACAGGCCGCCTGTGACGAGTCGTTTTCCCAGATGCAAAAATCTATTGCGCTTTTAGCTGTCTTCTAGCTGTCTTCTAGCTTTGGTGCAAACAATGTCTGCCCTGCCTGCAACAGCGTTAGGCCCTCAACAATGCCTGCTTCGCCAAGAGAAAACGTCACTGTGATATCAGCAACGTCTGCAAAGAAAGCAGTTTCTGAGGTTGGATATAGTACAAACGTGCCCTGCCCAGTTGCCTGGGCTATTAGCTCGCCCTCTTCCACGCGAATAGCGATTTGCATGCTAGGCAGCAGCTGGTAGTTGCCAATATATTTGTCGTAAATAGCTGGGTCAACCTCTATTGCTTCTAGCTGCTTTGGGAGTTCGTAAGGTTGGTCGAAGACGATCGCCGCTAACCCTTCAGCGATACGAGAGGACGTAGCTGCTTCCGAATTGGAGAGTACAGCAATCGTCAATGCTTCTGTTGGATAATGAGCTAAAGAGCTAGCAAACCCACTAATGCCACCATCATGCTGGATGCGCTGCTGTTCAAACTGAGTATCTACAACAATTCCATATCCGTAAAAAGTATTAGGACTAATCTCCGGTTCCATTTGCACAATAGGCTGCATGAGCGTTTCTTTTGCGGCTGCGCTTAGCACGGCTAACTCTGCCTGCTCACTTGTCTGCTCACTGTGCAGCCATTGGGTCCAAGTCACCAAATCTGCCGTCGTTGAGTACAGTCCGCCTGCTCCCTGCGGAATGCTCATATCGAGCGGCATTGCCTGCAAGTAAGTGTCGTTGCCAATGAATATATATCCTTGTGCCAGGTTGGGAATGACGGTTTGTGGTATTTCGTAGCCCGTATTGTTCATGGCTAGCGGATCAAAAACATTTGTTTGCAAATAGTCTGCATAGGACTGAGTTGAAACGGTTTCAATGATGTGGGTTAGCAACACATATCCTGAGTTGCTATAGCTGAACTTTTCTCCTGGCTCAAATTCGAGCGGTAGCTCCTTGAAACGATCTACAAGCTGACTGGGCGTAGTGGACTGCCGCAACCACTCTAATAAGTCGGGAAAGACTTCGGGGTTGAGATATTCAGGAATGCCTGCTGCGTGGGTCAGAAGGTGATGAATCGTGATTCGCTCTCCTTCTGGATAGTCGGGTAGGTACTTTGAGATGGGGGCCTGCAAGTCTAAGAAACCTTCTTCCTGTAGCTGAAGAATGGCAACTGCTGTGAACTGTTTGGTAACTGAGCCAATGCGAAACTTGGTGATAGGCGTATTGACTACTTGGTGTTCGTGGTTTGCTAGGCCATAGCTGCGAACGATTGGCGAGCGTATTTCTGAAGGAGAGGCTATGCCAATGCCTTGAGCGATCAAGACAGTTCCTGAAAAGTGTTTGATGTCGGCATAAGCCTCTAAGTAAGCATCAATTTCGCTAATTTTTTCGGCCAGTGGTTCTGTTGCTATCAGCGTATTGTTTGATGCGTTGTTAATTAACGTTGCAGTCATATGTTTTTCCTGTTCGCTCAAAGGGGATATTTGCCCGCAGCACTCAGATGCTGCTAGGTCAGTTGAAAGGAGAGTCATGCTGACAATGAGACCGATGGAAGAAAGCTGTCGCAAAGAATACATCTCACTCACTGAGCATCACGATGCTTGCAGCTTAGCCAGGTAATAATTGTGCTTCCATAGCAGGAGGTCATTAAAAGTCATGACTTTTGGCATCGTAATCGCTTAGGTAGTTCAACTACGTTCCAAAAAGAGTGAACTATCAACTTTATTCGTTGGATTTCTATGCGAGGTGGGCATACTCGCTTTGAGCATAGCTTCAGACTTTTCAGCTGGGGCTGCGTTTCTTTTTGTGACTATCGCAGCTTGCGCATTATTTTGTGTGTGCGGCTGCGTGTCACGTCATTTGTGAGCGTGCCAAACATTACAGGTGCGCTAAATATTACATAAACAAAATTCATAAGTCAATTGGGACCAGAGCGCTTATCCTCTTTAGATAGCAATCTACGAGTTTCCACTGATGAAAGCTTCCTTCGGTGTTTTGACCCTGAGTGTTTTGACCTCGAGTGTTGGGTCGGCGGTGCTAGTGATGATACCTGCGGCTACTGCCCAAAGCAGCTACTACTATGCTGGGCAAGCTGCGGACGGTCAGCCGCTGATGGTAGATCTGGGCTCAATTGCGAATGCTGGTGAATATGACGCCAGCTTCGACTACGTGCTGGGAGAGGAACGGACTAGTAGCCAGGCTCACTGCGTAGGTAGCGGTAGCTGGACGACGCTGAGCGATGGGGTTGTGCATCGGGCCCAGTCGCAGGCGACGCGCGAAATGCTGCGAGTGGTGTGTAGCTATTCGGCTTCTTCTACCTCGGTTGCATCTTTGCCGCCATCATCTTTGGCCTCCTCGTCATCCCCGATCGAGATTACGGTTGAGCCTGCTCTTAGCCTGCCTGAGCCATCGTCTATGGCGGCGTCTGTACAGACGGCCCTGGTGTACGATCCGTCTTCTAATGTGCGGGCTACGCCGAATGGCCAGATTATATGCTCTATCGATACGAGGGCTTACATCAATATTTATGGTCGATTAGGTGACTGGTATGACACGGATGCCTGTGGGACATTTGGCGTTATTCACACTAGCCAAATTCAGTTCTAGGGCGCAGTGCAGATGACAAAACGTCCGTGCCGAATTAGCCGAAAAGACCGGATTGCATCTTACCTGGTGACTGCTGAAGAGATGCAGCGGGTGGAGGGTCGCATTTTTGAGGCGGGAATGCCTGTTGCTGCGCTGATGGAGAAGGTTGCGGCGCGGCTGACGGCTTGGTTTTGTAAGTGTTTTTTTGAGTGGTTGGATCAGCACAGCGCTGATGCTTACACAATTGGTGTGTTGGCCGGCCCTGGGCACAACGGTGGGGACGCGCTGGTGATAGCCCGTGAGTTGCACCATTTGGGCTTTACTGTTCTTGTTTATCAGCCGTTTGCTCGGTGTAAGCCGCTGACTAAGAATCATGCGGACTACGCAAGGCATTTGGGGATTGCGTTTGTTGAGACTGTTCAAGCGCTGGAAGATGGCGATGCGATTATTGATGGATTGTTTGGCTTTGGGCTGACGCGCCCGATTACGGGTGAGCTGGCGAAGGCTGTTGAGGTGATCAACCGGCAGACTGCACCAGTATTTAGCATTGATTTGCCGTCGGGGATTCATACCGATAGTGGGCAGGTGATGGGGGTTGCGATTGCGGCGACGCGTACAGCGTGCTTGGGACTTTGGAAGCGCAGTTTTATGCAGGAGAGTGCGCTGGCTTACTTTGGTGAGTGCGAGCTGATAGATTTTGACATTCCGCTGGCAGATGTTGAGGCGGTGTTGAGTAAGTCGCCTGCAGTGCAGAGAATTGTAGAGGCTGAAATGTTGGCTGCTTTGCCTTTGGACCGAGCGGCGACGGCGCATAAGTATAGGGCAGGGCATTTGCTGCTAATTGCCGGGTCGCGGCAGTATGCGGGGGCGGCGATGCTGGCAGGGTTGGGTGCGATCGCAAGTGGCGTCGGTATGTTAACGCTAGCAGTGCCCGAGTCCATTCGATTAGCGCTATTACCGCAGTTGCCTAGTGCGCTGTTAGTGGGATGCCCAGAAACGGAAGAAGGGGCAATTTCGGGTTTGCCGGATGCTCTGTCTGCTGATTTGGCTGGGGGTAAGTACGATGCGATCGCCCTCGGCCCCGGTCTGACGGCTACAGTCCCCACCCTGCTCACAAAAGTCTTCAATGCAGACTGCCCACTCCTGCTAGATGCCGACGGGCTCAATCTTTTAGCACAGACAAATAAAGTGATTCAGCTGCTTCAAAAGCGCAGCACACCCACCATCCTTACGCCGCACTTAGGTGAATTCAAGCGTCTGTTTCCAGATATTCACGACAGACAGTCCGAACAGACACTGCCAGGCGAGCTAGCAGCCAATGCATCAAAAGCAAGCCAATCGATTGTGCTACTCAAGGGTCCAAGAAGTGCGATATCCGATGGGCAAACGCTGTGGTTCAACCCTGAAAGTACCCCTGCTCTCGCCAGAGGTGGCAGCGGCGATGTGCTGACTGGCCTGATGGGCGGACTCGTCGCCGCTGCTGCCCGCGCAGACAATCAAGATTTACTATCAGCTGTTTTGAGTGCGGTGTGGTGGCATTCTCAAGCTGCAATTTATGCCTGCAATGAGCGAACTTTGCTAGGCGTTGATCCACTGCACTTGGCTCACAGCTTAAACCCGGCATTGCCAAAAATTCAGCACGCCCAGCAATCGTAACCCTTACGCTGAGCGCTTGCTACGTACTGTTCTCCAAGTCTTCCAGCCGAGCCGAGCAATCATCAGCACCGTGAGCGGTACAACGACCCAGCCAATAATGCTGGCTTGCGGGGCGTAGGCTTCGCTCGCGTGAAGGAACAGATAGCCAATGTACAGCACGTAATACAGCAGTAGCAGCACACCTTCTCGCCGAGAGACTTCGTTATCGGTAAAGAAGATAGGCAGGCACATAAAGGCGACGGCCAGCATCACAGGAATGTCGAATGTTAGTGCTGATTCAGAGATGTTGATGCCGGTTTCTGAAACGCTGCTGGTGAGGCCGAGTACCACTAATATATTGAAAATGTTGCTGCCGATGACGTTGCCGACGGCGATATCGCGCTCACCTCGAATGCTTGCCATCACGGAGGTAGCTAGTTCTGGCAAAGACGTGCCAAAAGCGATAACGGTAAGGCCAATGATGAGAGAGCTAGCGCCGAAAAAAGTGGCGATGGTGACTGCGCTTTTTACTAACATTTGCGAACCGAGAACGAGTAGCGCTGCGCCACCAGCAAAGCTGACAACATTCAAGCTGGTTTCTTTGGCTGTGAGTGACCGCTCTCCGAAGTTGGCGTACTCATCTAGTACGCCCTGATCTTTCTCTTTGCGGCTTTGGTATAGCAAAAAGACGGTGTAGGCTAATCCGCCCAAAAATAAAACCACCCCATCGGAGCGGTTGATTTTTCCATCTAGGCAAAAGAGCGTTAGCAGTGAGGAAACCCCAATCATGATGGGTACATCTAGCCGGACCAGCTGCTGTGCTACCACCAGGGGTGCAATTAGCGAAGAGACGCCCAGTATCAGTAAAATATTGCAGATGTTGCTGCCCACCACATTACCCAGCGCAATATCCGCCTGACCATGCAGGCTTGCGTTCAGACTAACCGCTAGCTCAGGAGCGCTGGTGCCAAAGGCAACAACCGTGAGGCCAATGACTAGTGGAGATACGCCAATAGTGGCCGCTAGCTTGGAAGCGCCCTTAATCATGACCTCCGCGCCACCTACTAATAGAGCGAGTCCTATCACCAAAGAAACAACCGTCCAAATACTCATAGGCGTTGTGATTTTCAGGTCTCTCTCAAACTAACGGACGAAACAGTAGATAAAGCGGTAGAAAAAAAGATAGCAAATTAGAAAATTTGTGGCGTATCTTTCCCCATATCAAAATACCCAAATATGTAGCTGTGACTTATTCGGGAACTTATTCAGGCCGGCTACTTACTTTAGCGCAACCCTAAGATATACATACGCACAGCCTATCAAGGCTAGACGCCTTAGAATATCGACAACCGTTGCTTGGCACAAGCCCCACAGTTATCTTTCACGTCGTTTTAGGAAGCGTTTTCTATTGTCATTGTCCACTAGTCTCTCTGACTCATCAGCCGAATTGCTGACTTATCTTGATGCTGAGCTTGCGCCTTGGCGATCGCCTCTCTCTCGGGCGCTTCACCGCAACCGTGCTCAGGCATTCTGTCGTTTCCTTCAGCTGGCTACCGTTCGCGCGGATGGCACCCCGGCCAATCGCACTGTGGTTTTTCGAGGCTTTTTGGAAGGGAGCAACGTGCTGATGTTTATCTGCGATCGCCGCAGCGAAAAAACATCGCAAGCTCAGCAAAATCCCCATGCAGAAGCCTGCTGGTATTTCACCAAAACCCGAGAGCAGTTTCGGCTGAGCGGTCAGCTAGCTGTGGTCACTGCCGATACTGTAGAACCAACGCTGGCCCAAGCGCGTCAGCAGCTTTGGCAGCGAATCTCAGACAATGCCCGCTTGCAGTTTGCCTGGCCGCATCCCAAATCGCCTCGTGAGGAAGATGCAGACTTCAGCCCTCCAGCGCCTGATTCGCAAGCGCCGCTCTCTACTTTTTGTTTATTACTTTTGCATCCGCACAGTGTGGACCAGCTTTCGTTGCGAGGCGAGCCTCAAGACCGCACGATTTATCGGCGTGGAGATGAGGCGGATGAGAAATGGACAGTGTCTGATGTGAATCCGTAAGTTCTGATCCCTTATCCCCGGCCCTTTTTTCTAGCCCTTTTCCCAGCAGGAGAAAGGTGCTAGAGGCCAGAGCCGCCCAGAAATTCTTGCAGCGCTCTGTCTTCAATATTGCAGCACTGGATACCCTGGCAGTCTTCGACTACCGCTGCCGAAGAAGCGCCAACGCCAACGGCAACCAGCTGCTCTAGGCTAGAAACTTTCTCTTCTAGTTCGCTAGTGGGCTGAGTTCTTCGTATCTGTGAAAGCTCGTTTTCAAGCGCTTCTATGCGGTCTACCAGGGCGCGAATAGCCATGGCCTCAGAGTCGGGCAGGCGACCATGCTCCAATGGCTCAACCCTTTCACCCGAGCGATAGAGAATGCGGCCGGGTATGCCCACCACTGTGCAGTCGGAAGGGACTTCCCTGAGGACAACAGAGCCCGCACCAATGCGGACGTTATTACCGATTTGAATATTGCCGAGTACCTTCGCGCCTGCACCGACGACAACCCCATTGCCCAGCGTCGGGTGGCGCTTCCCCGACTCCTTGCCGGTTCCCCCTAGCGTGACCCCCTGATAAATCAGTGAAAGGTCGCCCACAATCGCCGTCTCACCAATCACAACTCCCATCCCATGGTCGATGAAGACGCCAGAGCCAATTGTTGCGCCCGGATGAATTTCTACGCCTGTGAGGGCCCGTGCCAAGTGGGAAATGAGCCTAGGAACGAATGGCAGACCCACATTCCATAGCCAGTGGGCAAAGCGATGCAGTACCAAAGCCTGGAACCCAGGGTAAAGGAAGGCGACTTCAAGCCAATTGCGGGCAGCCGGATCACGGTCGAAAATGATGCGGAAGTCACGAGCGATAGCCTTGAACACAGGCGTAGTTTCCCTTGGTAACAGCAGTGGTAAAACGGAGCAGCTCACGGACATCTTTCTATTCAATTCTATTGAATAGTCAGTAGGCCACGCTTATCTTAACGCTTGATTAATTTGCATCCAATCCATCGAAAGTTCCAGACGGTTCATCAAAAAGATGAGCCTGCAACAAAAGATGAGCCTGCACTAACCTATCCCTATCTTTACAGCCAAGCTAGGCGAAAGGGGCAAAAGAATCAGCAGCATCAAGAGTAAAGCCAACAGGGCCAGTATTGCTCTAGCGTCATCGGGCTCGGTGAGGTCGTCGGTACAGGGACGCTCGGGCTGGCGCTGTAAGAAGACGATGAGGACGGCCCAGTAGAGCGCCAGTGGATTAAACAGGCCTACTAATGCGAGCAGTACAAGGGTGACAGCAGTTGACTTGATCAGGGTTTTGCGGCCATAGATAGCCTGGATCATGCGGCCTCCGTCTAGCTGGCCAGCGGGCATGACGTTGATGGCGGTGATGATAAGGCCAATCCAGCCGATGACCATGAGTGGATGGACGTCGACCAGGTCGCCCTGTAGGGCATCGCCAAGGACGGCGCGGGCTAAGGTTCCGACGAAAATGGAGCCCTGGAAGAATTCGGCAGGGAGCTGGAAGAGGCTACCAGGATGAGACAGAACAAGGCCGAGGAATAGGAATACGAAAGAGAGCACTCCACCTGCGGCAGGGCCTGCAAAGGCAACATCGAAGAGGACGCTACGATTGGCCAGGATGGACTCGAAGCGGGTGATTGCGCCGAATGCGCCCAGCTGCCAAGCCGGTAGGAAGAAGGGCGGGCTGATCTTGACCTGTTCGCGGCGGGCTAGCGCGATGTGGCCAAGCTCATGCGTGCCGATGACACTGGCAAGCCCAAGGCTGATGGGGAGCACTTCGCGCCAGCGTTCGGGCGATTGAAAGATGTCGAAGCTTTGGAGAATGGCAGCGGTTTCGATGCAGGTGGCTAGGGCTGCGATCGCCAGCGCTACAGCCAATACCCTCTGCGCAGTAGAGGTTGCCTTTGGCCCGTTGGATTCGGGCAGTACCACGACAACCGGCTTATCTTCTGGATCTGACAATAAAAAGGAACGGTAGCGATCGCCAAACTTAGCCGTTAGCTTCTCACTGAGAATTTTTGCTGACTCATCTGGCTGGCCCCGCAGGTTGCCTTTAAAGATTGCCCCTTCCTGATAGGGCACTGTTTTTGTTCTAAAAAACGTATCAATGCTAAAAATGCCTTCAATGATGGCTAAATCTTCTTTTGGAATAGGCGGAAGATTGGCTTCTTCTGGTGTTTCTTTGGGTGTTTCTTTGGGCGTTTCTTTGGGCTGCTTTTCGACTGCCGTGTCGTTTTCTTCTGGGCTGTTTGTTGCGTTGCCTGGCAGGCTACTTTCTGCGCTGAGGATCGCACTACTTTTTGGGGTGACGTCAGCTTTGGCGACATCGGTGTTGGCGACACCCGCGTCCTCGGTAAGCTCTTGGGTGATTAACGTGGCTGCTTTTTGAGTGGCGAGTTCTTCCGCGCCTGCTTTACGGAGTTCCCTGCCTAGGTAAATATAGAGCCCCGTAGAGCCCACGACGAGGAATAAAATTCCGGCTAGGTTGAGATATAGACCAACGGCGGATAGGCCGAAGAAAAGTAGCCAGGGGCCCATGAGAATGACAGTTTGCAGCCAGGCTAAAATGCCCGGTTTGCCAAAGGGTTTGGCTTTGGAATAGCCCCAACCCAAGATGGCAATGGCTGCGAGCAAAAGTAAAGCAATGATCATAAGAGCGGGTGCTTGTGCCTGAGGCTGGGGTAGCCTCAAAGCCAGTAAGAAGGTCTAGATTATTAATTTTATTTTAGTAGAGGATGGTGGGCGTACTCGCATCAGGTTTACACTGACAGCTAATCGCGGTAAATGAGCCCATGGATAACGATTTTGAGAGCGAGCTACCCACTGATGTATCCGGTACTTTGCCAAATGGTATCCCCAACCGAAAAATGCCAGCTTGGCGCTCGGACGATGAGACTGCGAAGTCTGCTTTGCCCAGTCAGGATTTGCCCAGTGGAAGTGTGCTGGTGACGGGTGATGCCGCCGCTGACAAAGCTCGATATAACGATTCTTTTACGATTGACTACAATCACGATCCCGATTAGCAATCTGATAATGAAGATATCCAGACCCATCCACTCAGTCGCTCCCAGCTAAATGGCCAGCTGAATGGCCAGCTAAATGGCCAGCTGAATGGCCAGCTAAATGGCCAGCTGAATGGAAAGACGATCTCGTCGGCTACAGGGAATTCGTCAGGCGTGATACAGGAGCGGTATCAGCGTCAGCCCGCAATTAACCCGATTAAGGTGGCTCAAGCGCCGATTAGTGTGGTTGCGATCGCCAGCGCCATCGTCGTCGTTATCGGTTTCACCCTCGCCAGCTTTTGGCTTACCCTTGCAGGCTCAATCGTTGCTTTTGTTGTTTCCCTACGGCTCATCGCCCCGACGCTGCAAGAAGCCCTTAGCGATCTCACTCAGCAGCAAAGAGCCTTACTGGTTGCTTTCCCTGGCTTGATTCTGGGCATTATCGGCCTGATCTATACCAGCGGCATTAGCCGACCGATTGCCCGCTGGGGCAGTGGCTTGCGCTGGGACATCATCAGCGCTCTGGGCGATTTTCTCGGTGCGATTGGCCAAATTTTTATTGCTGTACTGGCAGTTTATGTCGCCTGGCGGCAGTACATCATCTCGCGCGATCTCACCGTGCAGCAAAACCTGATTACGCAGCAGCAA
>ERZ1740052.94-NODE-94-length-29634-cov-5.666013_pt1 | contig 29634 bp, 27 predicted proteins | sample MGYA00581750_ERZ1740052 | MGnify/ENA primary metagenome ERZ1740052 (study PRJEB43018, sample SAMN04849743) | marine metagenome | isolation source: floating plastic debris | place: Pacific Ocean | collected 2008-08-30 | study: EMG produced TPA metagenomics assembly...
GTATATCCAGGCCCAGAAGTATTTGGAACATAAACATAAGCAAGCTTTCCGTTCGATAATTTATCTACTTTTCTTCTGTTGCTTTCAACCCAATCGATAGATCTTAAGAAACGCTCACTAAAAGTAGGTTTTACTAAAATAGATTTAGCTCCATCTGAACTCGGTTTAGAATTTACTTTGATATAAATTTCTCGTCCAGCTGTTTGTTCTAATAATTGATAAGGATTCATATCACTAGTTAATTTTACTCCATTAACTTCAATAAGATAATCTCCTTTGTTTACGTTTATTCCAGGTAAACCAAGTGGAGCAGAAACATTAGGATTCCAACGTTCTCCTTTATAAATTTTAGCAAAACGGTATAAACCTTTACTTTGTTCTAAATCTGCACCTAATAATCCTACAGGAACTCGGTTTACATTTGGTGTATCTCCACCAGAAACATAAGAGTGACCAATAGCAACTTCACCACTCATAATATCTACAACATAATTTAAATCTGTTCTGTGTCTTACATGATCAATCCATTCAGAATACCATTTATAAACATCGTCCCAAGGAGCACCGTGAACATTATCAACATATAAGAAATCACGCATATATCTCCATCCTTCTTTAAAGATTTGATGTGCTTCAGCTTTTGGATCTACTTTTACTTTAAGGTTCGTTTTTAACCTTCCTTTTGTTCCTTTTACAGGTGCTTTACTACTTACAATACTCCAACTACCTCGTTTAGATAATAATACTGAGTTTCTATCTTCAGTCGTTACCATACCAGATACACCTTTAGAAAATACAGTAGCTTTTTCCTTAACAACATCGTATGTATGCATAGTAATACCAGAAGTATTCGGTACAGCTTCAGCAATAAAAACTTTGTTTTTAGGCCCTTTTGTTAAACCTAAGTAGTTTCTAGCAGGTAATTTTAAAGCAACAGCTCTATTAAAAATACCAGCTTCATCAATAGTCACTGTGACTTTTTTACTGTCCTTTTTATTAGGTTTTTTAATCTCTTTTTTATTTTTAGAAGTTGTTTTTTCTTTTTTAACAGCTTCTTCATCTGTTTTCGGAAGATTAGGAGCTTTGTCTTTTGAGTTTAAAACAATAGCGTATAAGCTTCTAGATACACTAGGATCGTAAGAACTCATATCTAACCAACCAGATTGTAAACCGTAATCAGTACTTGCTAGTGTATAAATATATTTTCCAGAAGCATCCCAAACAGGTGAAATAGCATCAGCGATCGGATCTGTAATTTGAACTTTCTTTTTTGTACTTATTTGATAGGCGAAAATAGATTTGAAATGACTGTCATTTTGTTTTGCATAAGCAATCCAGTCACTATCTGGAGACCAAACAGGATTCATAGATCTATTCGGATGTGCATAACGATCTGTGTCTACTTTAAAAGTCTTTTTTGTCGCCAGATTAATTACCCAAATATTAAAATCAGTATCAGTATATGCTATGTGTTTTCCATCTGGAGACCAATCTGGTCTAAAGTAGAAAGTTGGATTTGGTAATGAAATGTACTGTTGGTTTTGTCCGTCTTGATCAGCTAAAACTAATTCGTATTCTCCATTTTTATCAGAAAACCAAGCAACTTTATCACCTTTTGGAGACCAAATAGGTGAGCGATCTGCAACTCCTGGAGAATTGGTAAGGTTTCTCCAAGTACCATTTTCTTTTGGTACTGTAAAGATTTCTCCACGATGTTCAAAAATGGCTCTTTTCCCTTTAGGAGATACATTTGGGTTGGTTAAGCTTCTACCAGAAACATTCATCCAGCGGGTTCTTGAATAATTTAAATCACCTTTTACATTGATTTTTATTTGTCTTGTAGTTTTAGTTTCAGGATTTAAAAAGTGAATATATCCGCCTTGTTCGTAAACAATTCCATTAGTATTTGCATCTAAACTTTTTACATCAAATTTTTTATGAAAAGTAATCTGACGCTCTTGTTTAGTTTTTAGGTCATAAGACCAGATGTTACTTGTATAATCTCTTTCAGATAAATAGTATACAATTCCGTTATGCCATACAGGGTCTAAATGTCTTTCTTTATCTCTTTGCGGAGTAGTTTGTAAAGCTTTAGTCTTTAAATTTACAATCCAAATAGGCATTGCTTGTCCACCTCGATAGTTTCTCCATTCTGCATCCCAGCTTGTAATAGGAGTATAAGCAATATATTTCCCATCAGCAGAGATTTCACCATAAGCAGCTCTTGGAATTTCAACAGCTGTTGGCATTTCACCTTTTGGAGAAACTGTAAAAAATTTACTGGTTTGAGTTGGTCTTGATTCTCTACCAGAGCGGAATAAGATTTTATTATCTGGAGTCCAGCCTTGAACAAAATCACCAGTAGGATGATATGTAAGTCTTTTAGGTTCTCCACCTTCAGCAGGAATTACATAAACATCAATGTTTCCATCATATTGAGCTGTAAAAGCAATCATTTTTCCATCTTTAGAAAAATGAGGGTTAGACTCATATCCTTCATGACTTGTAAGTCTAATGGCATCGCCTCCATTTAAAGAAGCTTTCCATAAATCGTTTGCATAAACAAAAACTACATCATTTTGTGAAAGTGTAGGTTGTCTTAATAGTCTAGTGCCTTGAGAATTTCCAAAACAGAAAATTGACAAAGCCATAACTATGAGAATTTTTTTCATGATATTTTATTTGGTTAATGAAGTAAATAAAGGTAAACAAAAAGGAAAACGAAAAGCGTGAAGAATTTGTTAAAGCGATTTAGATTTCTATTAAAGTTTTAAATATTCAAATGGATAGTAAGAATTGATTTTTCGTTCCAAAAAAATATACTTTCATACCAATTCTATTTGCGTTAAAGGAAAATCATATCTAAAAATTATGACTTGCTATTTAATTTAGCGATTGATTACAGTATTGTAATCCAATAAACTATACTAAACATGGAAATAATGAATTATAGAAACTTAGTAAGTGTATGTGTTTTCTTTTTACTTGGAATGATTTCAATTAGAAGTCAAAGTATAACTAGTATGAGTCCGTCTAAAGGTTCTTTAGCAGGAGAAACTTTAGTGACATTAAAAGGAAGTGGGTTTGACAAAAAAAAATCTGTTGGTGTCTTTTTTGAAAATGCAAAATATCCGAATGGAGTAGGAGTTTCAAATATTACTTATGTAAATGATTCTACTATAACTTTTAAAACATCAAAACGATCAAATCCTCAGAGTTTTTCTGTGTATTTAGAGTTAAAGAAAGATGCTAATAAGGTTTATGCACCAATTAATTTTGAATACAAATTGCCAGAAGTAAATACAATGAGTCCAGATACTACTTCAGTAAAAGGAGGTAAAATTATTACTATAAAAGGAAAGTACTTCTCAGGAGCAACTTATGTGAAGTTTGGAAAATCGGGTAACAAACCAATATATGTAAACGATTCTGTTATTAAAGTTGTAAATCCGCCTCATGTAGCTGGTAATGTAACTGTAGCTGTAGATGTTCAAGCTCAATATGTATCAGTACCTTTTCAATTCAATTATAAAAATAATTCTGTAAAAAACACTTATGAATTATCTCTAGAAAATCTTACTGAATTGAGCTCAAATTACAAAGTTTATGTATTAGGTTACAGTACAACTTCTAAGAAATATCTTGCTCTTGATGAAAACACGAAAGAAGGAAGCTTTAAATCGTTTTCAATTAAAAAAGGATATGTAGAATCTTATGAATTAGGAAAAGATATAACAAGTATCAATCTATCGAATAAAAATGAAATTAATGGAGCACGAATTTATTTTTTCGTTAAAGATATTAGTAAAACTTATCAAGATAATTCAAGTAAAACAACAAATGGAAATTTAGGGTTTAAATTTAATGCATCGGGAGCTAATGTATTTCAGGTAAACAACCCACCTCAAAACCAGTTTCCTCAGTATAGTTATATAGAAGCAACATTCTTGAGTAAACAAAACCTATATATAGATGCTTCTTTTGTGGATGGATTTTTCTTCCCAGTTTCTATACTTGCTGAAGATAAATCAGGAAAAGAATTAGATAGAGTAGGACAAACTGCAGGAATAAGTGGAAATGAAGTAATTGAAGCATATCAAACATTTTTAAACCAAAAAGATGTTTCTAAGGGGTACAAAGATTTAGTGTATACACCTCAAGGAGAATCATCTGTTTTGTTAAATCCAGGTATGTATTTAGATAGTAATACAAATGATTTAGATATAGTATTCAATGAAGCTATAGAACAATTATTTACAGATGCTAATATGAAAATGAATATTTGGCAAAACGGAAATGGAAAATTTGCTAGAAACTATGCTGTAACTCCAATAAAAAATATGGTTTTTCCAGGAACTACAAATACACATTCAGCATTAGAATTTACAAGTTCTAACGCAACAACATTACACGTATTTAATCCAGTTGGTTTTTCTGTAGTCTCTTACAAAGATTTAAAAAGTGGAGATATAAAACCGATTTTTGGAAAAATAAGTAATAATATATTAACATTTAAAAATCCATTACCATCTGATTGTGGTTTAGTAAAAGGTATGTATGTAAGTTCTGGAGGAGGTTCTACAGATGGAACAACGCAAATTACTGCAATCACCAAATTAAATAATACTATTACATCTGTTACTTTAAATTCAAGTACAGATTACCCTAATTACTTTCAATACAAATTTTCTAAAGCACCAACGAATTATTATTATTCACCTGGGCATATGACTTTCGCTGGAATAGGTTTATTCGCAGATGGAGTTTTTAGATACTCAAATGCCAATGATCAAGTTGTTGTAAAAGGATTAGAAAATCAAATAAGTACAGCATTAAATAGAGGTGTAGCATTATTAAGTTTTCCTGATACTACTTCTGCTGGTAGAACAACTAAAAACTGGGGAGATGAAACAAAATGGTATCCAGCTGGGCAACCACAAAATATGTTCTCATATTTTATGCATACGGCTAAAGTTGATACAAAAACTATTTTTTCACTACCTAAAAATGCAGTAAAATCTGCGAGAGGAACATATATGGCAAAAGCATATGGATTTGCATATGATGAAAATCCTATTGGAGGAAATCAAGGAAATCAACCACAAGTTCCGTCAGAATTTACAGGAGCTTTTCCTAAGAAAACAGAGAAGCTTAAATTAGTATTAGGTCCTTGGAAAACTAAAAAGAAGAAATAATTATGATACTAGAATCTATAAAGTTTATAGTTAATTCTTTTAATAGAGAAATAAAAAAGGAGTTTCAAGTAGTAGAAAATATTGTAATAGCCAATAGAATTATTGATGCTAAAGATGAAATTCCTGTTAAAAATTTGAACAAAATAGTAATTACATTACTACATTTTGAAAGAGATAATGAGAGTGAAAAAATATATAATTTATATCTATCATTACTTTCAAATTTTGAAGATTATGTTGAGGCATTAAAGTTTTTCGAAAAAACAGTATTTATACAAAACAAATTGTTGGCCTTGGAGCAAAATAATTTGCCTCAAGGTATAAAAAGTATGAAATTTATAAAAATTCAAGATTTAAAACTCACAGATCTATTTTCATTATACAAAACAAAAAGTGCAATTTTTCAACCATCTTCTTTGTATAAAGTACAGATATTAATTGATTAGATTTTTTAACTATTTAGCAAAAAGTTGACTCATATCTTTAAAAGCTTTAAACTCTAAAGCATTATTTTCAGGATCGTTAAAAAACATAGTTGCTTGTTCTCCAACTTTTCCTTTAAACCGAATCGTTGGCTCAATAACAAATTTTGTATTTACACTTTTTAAATGATCTGCTAATTTATGCCAGTCATCCCAAGATAATACTACACCAAAATGCGGAACAGGAACATCATGACCGTCAACCGGATTTGTAATTGATTTTGTTGGAATAAAATTTTCTTTTTGATGAATTACCAATTGATGGCCAAAGAAATTAAAATCAACCCAATGTTCAGCACTTCTGCCTTCTTCACATTGTAAAATATCTCTGTAATAAGAACGACATTTTTCTAAATCTTGAACAGGTATGGCAATGTGAAAAGGTTGTATCATTTTTTGTGTCTAATATTGAATAGTTTCAAAGATACTATTCTTCAGTTTTTAAATCAATAATAGATTTATAAACCTAACATAGAACCGGAATATACGTAAAAGGTAACTAAAACTAATTCGCCAATAAATACGCCTGTAAACATATATTTAAAAGGCATTTTAATAATTCCGGCAACATAACAAATAATATCAGTTGGAACTAAAGGGAAAAAGGACCATCCTAAAACTAAATATGTAGCTTTTGAACTTTGGAGTTTACTTTCCCACTTTTTAACTTTTTTGGGGTATTTTTTTTCTAAATATTCACTAAAACCTAAAAGATCTGCAAAGTAATAAAGAGATGTGGCAGATAGCATAATTCCTACCATAGATATAACTAATACCAAGAGTAATTGATCTGGAAATAATAAAACACCAGTAATTACAAAAGGAGTACTCGGAATTAAGAAAAAACCTCGTATAAATGATAGTAATATATATACAGTCATAATTTGTCCTTTATAAGAACTAATAAAATCTTTAATATACTCAACAGAGAATATTTCTGGATTTTGAACATAGCGATATAAAAGATAAATAAGTAATACTCCCCAGAGTATATAAAAGATTTTTTTTCCTGTCTTTAACATAGTTTTCTTCAAAAAGGTTAATAGTGCAATTATTATTCTATTTCTAGAATTTACTTGATAAGACGACCATTTAAAAGAAATGTTACTTCTGTTTTAAAAATAAAGAAATTGTAGTTAAAAAGTGTAAACTGATTTAGTTATCAGTTAAATAATAGTTTAGGAGCGAAGAATACCAATAAAATAGAAAGTAGTACTAAATAAAAACCATATAAAACGATTTTACTTTTTATTCCATTTGTAATTACTAAAAACAAGAAGAGAATTGCTATAAAAATTAGTCCTAAAGGTGAGTATAAAAAAAATAAAAAGAACAAATAAATATTAAACAGAGGTAATAGATTCAGATTGATTAAGATTAACAATATATTATAAAGAATAAAAAAGCCAATAATTAATTTATTAGCTTTTCTTCTTTTACGTTCGTATCTGGTTGACATTTATATTCTTATTTAGGAGAAACACGTACAGCTGTTCCTGTAATAGAAACTACTAAAACATAAGAATTAGATACAGTTTCTATATCTATTTTAATTCCTACAACAGCATCAGCATTTAGCTTTTCAGCATTGTTTTTTAGTTTTTGAAAAGCTTCTTCTTTTATACCTTCTAAACCTAATTCATAAGCTTCATAATACTTTTTCATACTAAACATGTCTTTAAAAGACATTTTAGTTCCGTTGTAGTTGTATGAAGAGTTGTACGAAATACCTGTTACAATTCCTTTGTATTCAGTTATTTTGTGTCCTTCAATTGAGTTAGTTGTTGTTAAAATCATAGTTAATATTTTTAATATTAGTAGTAGAAAAGAATCTTTCGTTACATTCTAATATTTAGAAACCAACAGCTTTATCATCACCTCGATGATCTGCTCCACCTTCTAGTTTTCCATCAGGAAGTACTAAAATAGCATCCACTTTACCAATTACAGGTGAGTTAGTTTCATCTAATTTATATCCTAAAGATTTTAATTTGTTTTTAATTTCTTCGGAAAAACCGTTCGGTTCCATTTTAATATCGTCTGGTAACCATTGATGATGAAAACGAGGTTGATTTACGGCTTCTTGCATTCCCATTTTGTATTCATGAACATTTAAAATTGTTTGTAAAACAGAAGTGATAATTGTAGAACCTCCAGGAGTTCCTACAACCATAAATAATTTTCCGTTTTTCTCAACAATAGTTGGTGTCATAGAACTTAACATTCTTTTTTCTGGTTCAATTTTATTTGCTTCAGCACCAACTAAACCAAACATATTTGGAACGCCAGGTTTACTGCTAAAATCATCCATTTCATTATTTAAAAAGAAGCCTAGTTCGCTACAATATAATTTAGAACCAAAAGCAGCATTTATAGTTGTAGTTACAGAAACTGCATTTCCGAATTGATCAACAATAGAGTAGTGGGTTGTTTCATTACTTTCTGAAAATGTAATATTACCATGAGAAACATCGTTAGAAGAAGTAGCTTTATCAAAACTAAAGTTCTCCATTCTAGAAGTACTATAAGGTTTACTAATTAAAGTTTCCTTTGGAATTTTTACAAAATCAGGATCACCTAAGAAAAAACTTCTATCAGCATAAGCTCTTCGCTCGGCTTCTGTAATTACTTGAATAGATTTAGCTGAATTATGTCCGTATTTATCTAAATCATAAGGTTCGATAGCATTCATAATTTGCGCTAAACAGATTCCACCACTAGAAGGCGGAGCCATAGAAATGATTTTTAAATCGTCGTAATCAAATACAACCGGAGTTCTCCATTTTGCTTCGTATTTTGCTAGGTCTTCTTCAGTAATTAGACCGCCATTTTCTTGCATGAATTTAGCAAGTATTTTAGCTGTTTCACCTTTGTAAAATTCATCACGACCGTTTTGCTGAATTCGAGTTAATGTTTCAGCTAAAGAAACATATTTAATTGTGTCACCTTTTTTCCAATTGTTATCTAATAAGATAGTTTCAGAATTAGCTTTTCTAAATGCAGGTGTATGTTTTTTTAATCTGTTTTCTTGTTTTTGGGTAACAATTACTCCTTTTTTAGCTAAATCAATTACGGGTTGAATAATTTCTTCCATTGGAAGTGAACCAAACTTTTTATGCGCTGCAAAAACTCCAGCAACAGTTCCAGGAATACCAACGGCCATTGCGCCCAAAGTACTTTTTCCTTTAATAACATTTCCAAGAGAATCTAAATACATATTTTGAGTTGCTGCCATTGGAGCTTTTTCTCTATAGTCTAATGCACCGATTTCACCATCATTTTTTCTATAAACCATAAAACCACCACCACCAATATTTCCAGCATAAGGAAAAGAAACAGCTAAAGCAAGTTCTGTTGCAGCCATTGCATCAAAAGCGTTACCGCCTTTTTTAAGAATATCAACTCCAATTTTAGAGGCTTCTTCTCTTGCAGAAACAACCATGGCTTTTTCTGTAATTAATCCGATTTCCGGTTCTTTTTTACAATTAAAAAATAATGAGATACATAAGAGAAAAGCAAAACTTTGTTTCATTTGGTTGAAGGTTTATAGAGTTTTTGGTTTTTTTAAATTAGATTTTATCAATTTCTATAGCTACAAAATTGATCAATTCAAACATAAAGGTTTGAAAATCATTTTCAAGATCTGTGTAATATAATTCTAGATCTTCAATAGCTAAATTCATTTTAGATTTTCCTTTGGTTCGTCTATTCATTCCGTTTAAAACATCTTGAATTCCATCTGTAAATTGGTAATTATATAACCAATTGTATTGTATCATGTATGGAAGTAAATGTTGTGTTTTTTCAGGAAGAATTTCTTTGTTTTTTTCTAATAATTGATAAATACTGTTAGTGTAAATATCTTAAGGAATTTGAGAGTAATCGTTCCAGTTTTTTGCAAGAAAATGGTCGTAAAAAATATCAATAATAATACCATCGTAATGCCCGTAACGTTCATGTAAACGACGTTTACTTATTCGAACAATTTCATTAGCATCAGTAAAGGTATCAATTGCTCTATGGAGATATATTCCTTTTTGAATGTCTTCTGGATAATGTTTGAATTTATTTCCTCTAACATGATCGGCAATAAAATTACCTATCATGATTTCATTATTATTTGGGGATAAATACAAATGGGCTAAAAAATTCATTGTTTAAAAGTAAGCAAAAAACATAAATTCATCTAACGATGAAAAAATGTATTTTACTTTACAGAAAACTCATGTGTAAAATGTATTGATTTACCACTATTTGAATATCCTTCAATTATAACTTCATAATTACCTGAAACATCTGATGTATAAAAATTAATATTCTTTTTAAAGTATATATTAGGATTCCAATATAACTGTGTTCTGAAATCGGGAATTCTATTTTTTGATGAGGTATTATAATTTTCAAAATAGTATTCTTTCTTCGGTTGAATATTCATTACAGAAACTTGTTTAATGTTATCTGTAGGAACAAAATCTTTCTTAAATGTTTCAATAAAGGTTATTCCTTGATAGATCGAATTTCCGTAGCAATATTTACGATTTACTATAGATATTTTATTGATTTTAGAACAGTCAAAATCCATAAATTGGTCATGGTCAAAAACAACATGACCATCAACAATTAATAATGAAGGAATATTTCCGATAAATCCGGTTGTTTTAATATCTTCAGACGGAACTATAATTTTATATTTTTTATTTAGAGATCTAATTCTTGCCTTTATAATAATTTCAACAAAAGTTTCACGTAGTGATTTAAATCTTTTATAATCATCCAGAACATAGGTTGTCTTTCTTTTATCTAATAAAATGTCATTAGTGTTAAAAGAAGACGTAGTATCTTTTTTAACTTCATAATAAGCATTTTTTATCTGTGCATATATTGTACGATCTTTTATAGCATTTACAATATCTTGTGAAAGATTAATTTTTGGAAACTCTGAATTTACTTTAGTTTTTGTGTCATTAGCCGTTATTATTTCATATTCAGAAGCGTTGGGAGCTAGAATTTGTAAATAAATTTTATCTGTATTTAAATATGGGACATTAAAATAAAATTCACCATTATGATTTGTAGTAGCCATTAATGGTAAATGATTATTATTTATAGATAAGGAAATAGATTTGTTGGTAACGTTACTGCCTTTTTTTGATACAATTTTTCCTTGAATTAAATTTCCTCTTAATTCAGGTAAAAATTTAATGTTATTGTTTAGTTGATTTTTAAATTTTGCTTTCTGTTTGTTTTTTAAAGGAAGGTTAATATTATTTTTCCTTTTTACAGATATTGACAAATGTTCTTTCGAAGAAAGATTTAATTTATTTAAATCTAAAATTACTTTTTCTCTTTTATTGTAGTTTGATTTATTGGTAATTGAAATTTTTGATTTACTAGAAGAATGTTTATTTATTTTATAATCTACTGAAGTATTGTTTTTAGTAATAATGTCATTAGAAAAAGGATTAACAATAAATACATTCTCTTCAAAGTAGTTATTATAATTTTTCATCCAATTTGTATAACAAATTAGTTTGTAAACCCCTGTTTTAATATTTGTGTTTATAAAAAGATCGCTAAATCCAATACCAGATTCTAGCTTTATTTTTTGTTTTATAATAGTTTTATTTTCAGTAGATAATAATTCTAAATAAGCTATTTTACTATATTCTGAAAAATCATTATTCTGATTAAAACAGTAGATTTTATAATATAAAGTTTCACCGGTTACTAAAAGCTCGTTATTGTAATGTAATTGTATGTTTTCCGTTGGGAATTGTTCAGGGTTTTTAACTTTAAATGAATGTTCAGATTGAGCATTTACAGCTAAAAATAAAAATGTTGATATAAATAAAAATATTTTTTTCATGAATTTGCAATTTTTTTAATCTACCCAAAAACTTGGAGCAATTGGAGGTCCAACACTTGTACAATCACCACATGTTCTACCAATTAAAAAATAAGGCCTAGTAGTTGATTGAGGATTATTAGGATCTTCCATAAAAAAGATATAACCGTTACCATTTAAAAAATTAAAAAGCGGTGAACCACCAAATTGATCTTCTAAAGGAGGATTAACTGTTTCTTGACAGGAAGATGTTCTTACATAATTAATAAAACTAGTATCGGTAATATCTTCTCTATTCATATAAAACCTTTCAGTATATACAGATGAAACTTCAAAAAAACCTGAAACTTTATCTTCTGAAGGATTAGTTTCAGAAGTAATATTGCTAGGAATATTTCCTAGTTGTACTTGAGAAAAAATATTATCAGGATCAGAAAATTTACTTAATAATTCATAATAATCGTATGTGTTTTTATTTAAAACATATTGATTAACAAGAATACTATAACGAATTCCAATAATATAACTATCTAAAGGAATTGTTCTTAAAGGAAAAGCTAATACACGATCTTCTCCTAATGTTTTTGTTTCTGTAACCATAATTTTTTTTGCCTTTTCATTTCCATAACAAAATCCAACACCATAAATGTTAGGATCTTTGTCAACTAAGCTAAAATTATATGGGTTAGTAGAAACAATTTTAATTGTTTTGGGACTCCAGTATGTTGCTCTCACTTTGTAAGTTTCATCGTATGAATATCGGTAATAACCACCATCTCCACTGTTAAGAATACTATTAGCTTTAATAACTAGAGATTCTCTTCCATCGTCATTTAATTCTATGTCAAAATCAAGTTTATCAATTTCAGAAATTGGAGGTAATTGTTCTGCTGTAGAACTGTATTTTAAACCTGATGAAGTTTCTATATGTAAAGTGTAATTTTTTAAAGGTTCAGCAGCAAATTGTACATTAGAAGTGTATGTTCCACTCATGTTTTCACGAAAATTATATGTAACTCCTGAGTCATCGGTAATATAAACTGTTGCATTTTCAACAGGATTAGTTCCAGTAGAATCGATATGAATAGTTTTTGAAAGAAGTATATCGTGATTCTTTAATTCATTTGTTAAGATCGCTTTTACAACAATATTTTCTTCAAATGTTATATCGTCAATTTCTAAAGGTTGTATACAACTAGTTACAACCTGAATTATAATTAAAAAGTAAATGAAATGTTTTTTCATAGTTTAAAATTTGAAATTGTAAGTAATTGTAGGAATTGGTGTAGAGAAAATAGAACTCTGATAACTTTTTACGTTTCCGTTTGAAGTTTCAAAGAAAGCAGAATAAGGGTTATTTCTACCTAAGACATTGTAAATAGAAATATTCCAGAAGCTATGAGCGAATTTTTTAATTTTATGATTTCCTTCTATATTAATTCCTATATCCATTCTGTAATAATCAGGTATTCTAAATTGATTTCTATTACTATAGGTTAAAAATTCAATATCATCAATTACATATTTTCCAGTAGGGTAGGTGATTGGTTTTCCTGTTTGATAGGTAAAGTTGACAGATAAACTGTATCTTTTAGTGAATTTATAATTTAATACAGCATTTAAGTCGTGAGGAATATCATAATTGGTAGGGAAAAATAAGCCATTATTTACACGTTCTTCATCAAAATTACTATCCAGTTGAATTAAAGACCTAGAATAACTGTATCCTAACCATCCGTTTAAACGTCCTTTATTTTTTCGGAATAAAAATTCGACTCCATAAGATTTACCATTTCCTTGTAAAACTTCGGTTTCTATATTTTCATTTAACAATAAGTTTGCTCCAATTTTATAATCAAGTAAATTTTTGTATTCCTTGTAGTATCCTTCTAAGCTAAGTTCGTATGTGTCGTCGCTTAAATTTTTAAACAGACCTAAAGAAATTTGAGAACCTTCTTGAGGTTTTATATTGGTATCAGACAGTCTCCATGTATCTACTGGTGTTGCAGTGGTATTGTTATTTAATCTATGGATATACTGAAAGGACTTATTAAAACCTGCTTTTGCAGAAAAACTATCACTAAATGAATAACGACCAGAAAGTCTATAACTTAAATTATGATATGTTTTAAAAATATCGTTTTCACCATGTTCAATTGTATTAACAAGAGTTGATTCATTTTTCGGAACTCCATTTTCATAAATTCTCTCAGAAGCAGAACCTAAAGCCAAATATTGATTTAATCTTAGCCCAACATTAAAATTTAGCTTCTTATTTATTTTAATTTCATCTAAAACAAAAAGACTGTTTTCAAGTGCTTTTTCATCAGGAACGTTTAAAGGAATTACTTCTGAGTTGGTTCCTTTAGGAGTAATTGTACCTGGGTTAATATTATATAGTTTAGACTCTAATCCATATTTAAATTTATGAGTTTTCGAATGATTATAGTTCATTAAAAACTTTAAGTCAGTTTCATTAACTCTGTATTTTAAATCAAAACCTTTATTGGTTTGTCCACCGTCATAATCGATGTTAAAAGCATAATTACTATTCGATAAAGTTAGATTAGTAGTATTTTTTTCATTGAATTGATGTCTCCAATTTAGAGTAACTAATGTGTTTACGTATTGGTTAATTGTATAAGAAGCAATTTGATATTCATCTTTACTGTGATACGCGGTAATTTTTAATGCATCTTTATCACTAAATGTATGCTGATATTTACCTATAACATCGAAAAAAGAAACATTACTATTTTGAAGTTCTTTATTGTCAATTAAATTCAAAACCCAACCTGAATAAGTACTTCGACCACCTATGATAAGTCCTGATTTTTCTTTAACTATAGGAATATCTATATGTACGTTTCCGGTTACAGGACCAATTGAAGCCTCTCCATTGAATTTTTTTGTATCAGGAGCTTTGGTTTTAATATCAAAAACAGACGATAATCTACCACCATATTCTGCAGGAATAGTTCCTGTGTAGGCTTTTAAATCGTTAGTTGTGAAAGGATTTATAGCAGAGAATAAACCTAAAAAATGAGTCGGATTATAAATAACTCCATTGTCTAATAAAAATAAGTTTTGATCTACTTTACCACCTCTTACGTTTACACCTTCAGAACCTTCTCCAGCAGATTTTATTGCAGGTAAAGTAATGGCTACTTTTAAAATATCTCTTTCTCCTAATACTGTAGGAATCGTTTTTATATCTTCAGCCTTTATACTACTGATACCAGCAATAGTTTGACGAATATTTTTTGTTTTATTTGCGTTAATAAATACTTCATCTAACTGTTCAGAAACTTCGTTGATAGAAAAATTTAAACGACCGTTGTTGTATACAATTAGTTTTTGAAATTGAGTTTCAAAACCAGAAAATGCAGTTTCTAAATCGTTTTTACCATAAGGAAGTTTAATGCTGTATTTTCCTTTTTTATCAGTAGTAACATATATATTTTTATTACGCTCTAATATAGTTACTCCTTCAATAGGTTCTCCAGTTTTATCATTCGTTATCGTTCCAGATAGTGTGTACTTTTCTCTTTTAATACTTGTTTCTTTTCCGATTTTTATAATGCCATCTTTTGAATTAGGAGAGGAGTCTACAAAGATTGGAGCATCATTATTTGTATTGTTAAGTTTTGTGTTAAAAACACTATTCTTAATCAAATTACCTTTTGATAGAATAATTTTAGAATCTTCTAATATGTAATAGTTGATGTTACTAGCATCAAATATTTCGTTTAGTATTTTTTCCAGTTTTACATTTTTATAAGAGAAAGTATAACGCTTTTCAGAAAACCAATTTTCCAGAAAGTAGAATTGATAATTGGTGTCTTTTTCTATGAGTTCAACAATTTCTACTGCTGTTAAACTATTGGCTGTGATAGTGATTTTTTTTCCTTTTTCTTGAGAATATAAAATGAGAAACAAAAAATAAGTTAGTACGAAAAGTAGTTTCTTTTTCATTTGTTACGCTTGTATTGTTTTCATTAGTTTAGATATAAATTGGCTAAAATCATTTTTGAATAATGATTTATTTTGATTGAAGAATTTTGAAATAATCTTTTTCTTTTCCGGAAAGATTTTTTTGAAATCTCTTTTTGATTTTACAGTATAGTAGTTATTCTTCGTGTGCAGAATATATCGGTCTTGTTTTTTTTGAAATGTGTGATGGATATAATTTCCATCATTATTTTCCTTACTAACTTTATAGTGTTTTCTATAAATACCGTATTGCTTTTGCTCTTCTAGTTTCTCAACAAAACCAAAATTTCTTAATTTAACAAATGAAATAGTTCCAATATTAAAATTGCTTAGAAAGTCTTTTTCTGGAATTATGGAAACATGTTGATTCTGATGTTCAATTTTTAGAATAATAAAGTCCTCAACTAAATCATATTTTATAAATACGTTAAAGAAAGTTTCGTTTCTATAAGTAACACTTCCTTTTTTAAATAGGTCAGTTTTAAAAAAGTTGTGATTATCTTTTGTTTTTTTGATGTACTTTTCTTTGTAAACAGGTCCGTAGCTAAGTTTTGTGTTTACATTTCCAATAGCTTTATCTAAAAAAGAATAAATAAGTTTGTTTTCTGCTTTTTCTTGACCAAATGATATTTGTATAAATAGCAGAATACTAAAGAAAGTGATGAACTTCTTCATTTCATAGTTTTAGTTGGTTAATTAATCTTACAATGCAATTTAAAAATTGCCACAAATTAATAAACGAAAAGCAATTATTTTGATTTTTTGTTTTAAATAAATGTGAATTAACTATAAGTTTTTTCTTTATTGGAGTAAGTTTATGAAATAAAAAAAACTCTTTTAAATAAGTTAAAAGAGTTTTATGTTTTTATAATCAGATTGTTATTAGTTTTTACTTGGAATATTTTTTAAAATTTCAAGTAAGAATTTCCAAAACTTTTGCATTGAAGAAATTTGTGCTCTTTCATCTGGAGAATGCGCTCCTCTAATATTGGGTCCGAAAGAAATCATATCCATTTTAGGGTAATTTTGGCCTAAAATTCCACACTCTAAGCCAGCATGACATGCAGCAACGTGTGGTTCTGCATCATTCATTTCTACATATAAACTCTTAAGTACTTTTAAAATATCTGAATTTGTGTTTGGCAACCAACCAGGATAAGATCCAGAGAATTCTACATCAAATCCAGCTAATTCGAAAACAGAACGTAAAGAATTTGCTAAATCCCATTTATTCGTTTCTGAAGAAGAACGTGTTAAACAACCTATTTTAATAGCTCCGTCTTTAACAATAACTCTTGCAACATTGTTAGATGTTTCCACTAAATCTTCAATATCCGGACTCATACGATAAACTCCGTTTAAAGCTCCGTAAATAGATTTGATTAAGCCGATTTGAACACCTAAATCCATTACAGTTTCAGGAGTTTCTACTTCCTTAAGTTCAATAGTTAAATTTTCTTCTAAAGAAGCAAACTCGCTTTTAATTTTGTTAATTAACTCATTTAATTCAAATAAGAAAGGTTCTTTAGAAACTGTATCAATAACTACAGTAGCGAAACTTTCTCTTGGAATAGCGTTGCGTAAACTTCCTCCATTAATTTCAGTAATACGTAAACCATAATTTGTAAAACCATCAAATAATAAGCGATTCATTATTTTATTGGCATTACCTAAGCCTTTATGAATATCCATTCCAGAATGTCCACCATTTAAACCTGTTACAGAAAGTTCGAAAGCAGTGGCGTTTTCTGGAGTATTTTCAGATTCGTAAGTTCTAGTAGCAGTAATGTCTACACCACCAGCACAACCAATTCCAATTTCATCATCTTCTTCAGTGTCTAAGTTTAAAAGAATATCACCAGTTAAAATACCGCCTTCAAGTCCCATTGCACCAGTCATACCAGTTTCTTCATCAATAGTAAATAAAGCTTCGATTGCAGGGTGAGGAATATCGTTTGAAGATAATACAGCCATAATAGAAGCAACTCCTAATCCGTTATCAGCACCTAAAGTTGTTCCTTCAGCTTTAACCCAGTCTCCGTCAATAAACATTTTAATTCCTTCAGTATCGAAATCGAAATTTGTATCTGCATTCTTTTGGTGAACCATATCTAAGTGACTTTGCATTACTATGGTTTTTCTGTCTTCCATTCCAGCAGTAGCAGGTTTACGAATAATAACATTACCTACTTTATCTACAAAAGTTTCTAAGTTTAACTTTTTACCAAAATCAACCATAAATTGTATCACACGTTCTTCTTTTTTAGAAGGACGAGGAACTGCGTTTAAATCTGCGAAGTGATTCCAAACTACTTTTGGTTCAATATTTCTTATTTCTGAGCTCATTCCTTTTAGTTTTGTTTGATGATTCAAAGGTACATCTTTTGGTGTTTTTAAAGAAGTTATTCTACTGTTTAGATGATTTGTTTTTTACTATGTCTTTCTTTTAGATTGTTGTAATTTCGCAGTATGGATTTTTCATCTAAACTTCTTGAAAATGCTGTTAATGAAGTTAGCAGATTACCTGGTATTGGAAAGCGTACAGCTTTGCGTTTAGTTTTATATTTATTAAAACAACCTTCAGATAATACAAAGTACTTAACAAATGCATTAACTCAGCTAAGAACTGAAGTTAAAGAGTGTAGAAAATGTCATAATATTTCAGATACAGAATTATGTCATATTTGTAGTAATCCGAATCGTAAAGAAGAGATTGTTTGTGTTGTTGAGGATATTAGAGATGTAATGGCAATTGAAAATACAGGTCAGTTTAGAGGTTTGTATCATGTTTTAGGAGGAAAGATTTCACCAATAGAAGGAGTTGGTCCGCAAAATTTGAATATTGAATCGTTAGTTGATAAGGTGAAGAGCGGAGAAGTTAAAGAAATAATTTTTGCTTTAAGTTCAACAATGGAAGGAGATACGACTAATTTTTATATTTATAAACAAATAGAAAGTTTTGGAATTACAACTTCAACCATAGCTAGAGGAATTTCGGTAGGAGATGAGCTAGAGTATGCAGATGAGGTTACTCTTGGTAGAAGTATACTGAATCGAATTCCTTTTGAAAATAGTTTAAGACAATAAAAAAGAGCATTTTTTAAAATGCTCTTTTTTATTTTACTTTTTAACAAGTATTTATTGTTTTTTCCAAGTAGTATTACCAAAAGTAAATCGAGTATTGTTATCTGTGAAGTTTATTGTAAATACTTCTGGAGTAGTTTCTCCATCTTCTAAAACTTCATAAACATTACTTCCATTGCTTTTCCAAGTACCTTTGTCAATACCGTCAGAAGTACAATTAGAAGCATCTGTACCTCCAAATAATTCACTAGTAGTAGTTCCGTTACTGTTAAAAACTAAGGTAGATTGTTGAGTACATTCGTTAGTCTCATCGATTGTCTGATCATTGTCAACTGTTACTTGCTTTTCTAACTTCCAAGTTCCAATAATTGGATCTGATACAGTTTCTTCATCTGAACATGATACAAATAATAAGATTGCTGCTGCGATTGATAATAGTTTTTTCATAATATATTTAATAATTTATTTAGGATCGGCAAATGTAATTAAATTTGCCAGAGACTTAACGTGTATAAATTCTAAATTATTATTGTAGTTCAAAAAAAAAGAGTGCTTTTGCACTCTTCTTATTTATATAGTTTGAAATGTCTTATCTACTGTTTTTTGTAAACTGTATTTCCACTGACAATTCTAAAGGTTTTATTCTCGTCAGAAAACTCAATTTTAGATTCTATATTATTAAAATTGTATAAATCATCACCTTTATTTTCCCATGTGTTTTCTCCTGTTATAGAAATACATGTACCCCCTAAATCTTGAAAAGTTTCAGAAGATGTAGTTCTATTAGAACTAAAAGTAATTGTTGATTGCTTTTCACAATCTGTAACTTCAGTGCCATCTACAGAGAATAAATTCCATATTCCTAGAATAGGATCGTTAACATTTTCATCATTAGAGTCGCTTGAACACGAACTAAAAAGGGCTAAAAAAAATAAAGCGTAAAAAAATTTATTCATTTTTATATATTTTATTGTCTCTTATAAGTTTGACGAACTACTACCATAGTTTTTCCGTCTTCAGAAAATTCAAAGTCTACATCAGGTCCAGAAGTGTAAGTGTCTCTTCTAAGATTATAAACATCATTACCTTTACTAGTCCATTCACCGGTTACATTTAAAATTTCATCACAGCTATTGTTCACCATGTTATATTCTATCTGGCTGTATGAATTATCTTCATTAAAAATAAATGTAGTCTTTTTTAAACAATCATTAACTTCTACACCATCTGTACCAGCAAACAAAGTCCATGTTCCTATTATTGGATCTTTAGCTTCAGTTCCGTCGCTGTTGTCGGAATCATTGTCTGAATCGCTATCTGAATCTGTTCCACCATTTGAGTCAGATCCATCTCCTCCGTCAGTTACAACTTCACCACTAGTATCAGGATCTACCATTTCTGAGTCGTTAGATGAACAAGAGAATAAACATAATAAAGCTAAGGAAAGAATAATAATTTTCTTCATAATATGGGGATTTAAAAATTTTTCGAAATATAGGTATTTATTTTTTAAAGTGTATCCTCTGATTTTTTATTGTTTTCAATAAGTTCTTTTTCGTATTTGTCCCAACTTTTTTTGTTTCTGATTCTTTTATATAGTCGAATACTAAACATTAAAAGAACAGAGACAAGAACGATACCAACAACACCCCAAATCCAATTGATTGCGTTTTTTAAAACAACCAAAAATACAACTGCAAAAAGAATAATAGTAGCCAACTCATTCCAAATCCTAAGTTTAAGAGAACTGTATTTTACTTGATTTTTTTGTAATTGTTTGAAAATTGAATGACAAGCTCCATGATAAAAATATAGAGCTAAAACAAAAGATAGTTTTATATGCATCCATGCTTCAGATAAATACCAAGGTCTTAAATATAACATCCAAAAAGCAAAAAGACTGGCTAAAATGGCAGAAGGCCAAGATATAATATACCAAAGTCTTTTTTCCATTAATTTATATTGATCTTGTAATATTTTCTTCGCTGGTTCTTCTTTTTTTTCTGCTTCTGTATGATATATAAATAGTCGAACGATATAGAATAAACCTGCGAACCAAGTAACAATAAATATGATGTGTAAAGATTTTACATAATCAAAACTCATAATCTAGTTTCTTTCAAATTCATGAATCCATTTTGCTAACGCATCTACCCATTCTTCATTATCATTTAAACAAGGAACAGTGTAGAATTCTTCACCACCAGCTTCTTCAAATTCTTCTTTACCTTCCATGGCGATTTCTTCCAAAGTTTCTAAACAATCTGAAACAAAAGCAGGAGTTACAATGGCTAACTTTTTAATTCCGTCTTTCTCGGCTTTCTTAATAATTGTTCTATCAGTATAAGGCTGTAGCCATGGATCAACTCCTAAACGAGATTGGAAAGTAGTTGTAACATTGTTTTCGTCTAGACCTAACTCGGCGATAACATTTTTTGTGGTTTGAAAACACTGATGACGGTAACAATAGTTATGTGCAGCAGATTGTGTATTACAACAGCTTCCATCAATTTTACAGTGCGATTTAGTAACGTCTGATTTACGAATATGTCTTTCTGGAACTCCGTGATAAGAGAATAAAATATGGTCGTAATCTTTATCCGACAAATAATCTTTTATACTATTTGACAATGCACTGATGTATTCTTTTTTATTGTAAAAAGGAGGAAGGTCAGTCAATGTCATATTAGGAAAATGTTCTTTTCTTAATTCTTCTGCTAATACTAAAATTGTTTCAGTAGTTGCCATTGCGAATTGTGGATATAAAGGAACTAAAAGTACATCTGTAACTCCTTTATCATGTAACTCTTGCAATCCTTGCTTGATTGAAGGGTTTCCATAACGCATTGCTAAAGCTATAGGAAGATCTGTTTTAGCTTGTACTTTTTCTTGTAAACGTTCAGAAAGTACAATTAAAGGCGAGCCTTCTTTCCACCAAATCTTTTTATATGCAGCAGCAGATTTTTTCGGACGAGTATTTAAAATAATTCCTTTAACTAAGAACGAACGAAACCAATACGGAAAATCAATCACACGTTCATCCATTAAAAACTCTCCTAAATATCGTTTTACATCTTTTGGATCTGTACTATCTGGAGATCCTAAGTTTACTAATAATACTCCTTTCATTCTTTATAATTTATCTAATGCAAGTTTGATCGTTAAGACTAAACTTGTTTTTGCCAATTGTATTTTTATTTATTTTTTTGAGAGACAATTCTCTACCGATTACCAAGTATTTTAAGGCTTTTCTATTGTAGTTTCTAAAGCAATCAAAGTTTTTTGAATCGTTTTTACCTATTACAACATATTTGAAGTCATATTTTTCTTGAATTCTGATATCTTTTTTAGATAATTCTGCTCGAAAAACATAGAGTTTCATGTTGTTGGTTTTCCAGTCGTCTCTAACACTATTTTTAATAACATTACATTCTTCAAGAAAAGAAATAGATTTAGGCCTTTTTCTTTTTGTCCAAGCATGCTGATAATTGTATGTTTTTACAATACTATCATTTATGTAGAAGTTGATAAGGTATTCTGATTGTTTTTTTTCTATGTTTAAATCAAACAAACCTTCTTTATCTAAAAGTTTTTTTTCTTTAAAGCCATCAACACTAGCGAATACTTGAGGGAAATGTTCTGAAAAGACTTGAGAAGTATATAGCTTTCCTCTAATACTATTCTGAGAATATATTACAAAAGGTAACCATATTAAAATATGTAAAAACTTCTTCATCTTTTTGAGTTTTCTAATTTTTAATTTCTGCCTCGTTTAATTGATTCGTAACTTCATATAAGGTAATAGCTAAACTATGAATAACATTCATGCTAGAATTTCTTCCAAACATTGGAATAGAGATGGTTGCATCTACCAAATCAATATGTTCTATTCCATTTCGTTCGCTACCCAAAAGTAAAACCAATTTTTCATGATTTTTAAAATCAAAATCTTGAATATTTATGCTTTTATCAGTTATTTCGATACCAACAATTGTATTTCCTTCTTTTTTTAATTGAGCGATTAACTCAGAAAAATCTGAATAGGTTTCATTATGAATCTGTTGAATTGTATTTCGTGCTGTTTTTTTTACAATTCTATTGTTTAAAGCTGGTGAACTTTCGTGTAAATAAATTTGTTGTACACCAAAACTTTCTGCGATTCTAAAACACATTCCAATATTTTCTGGTGTTCTAATGGCATCGCAAACTATAGTTATAGGAAACTCTTTTGCTTTATTTTCTATTTCGTAATGTGTCAGTTGTTTCATTTAAACTTCTAAATCTAATAAGAACTCATTCCATAAATTATCTTTAAACTTCGATTTAAAGAACCCAAAGTGTCCGATATTATCAACGTTATAGTTTTTTGGAGTTAAATGTTTACGGGTGATTTCTGCATTAAAGTATTTTTTAGTCATCCAATCAATTGCTCTTTTAGGGGCAAAAGTATCATTGTCTGTACTATAAGATGTGACTTTACCTTTTATTTGATGATGATATAATTCTTCTTTTTTCTTGTAATGAAATAAATAATCTTTCTTCCGTCCCCAACTTGCAAACTCTTGTGCCATTGACTTCGGAAGATTTTCCATTCCTGTGATTTTTTTGCTTGGTAAATATCCAAATACAGTCGTAAAAACAGGAAAAATAACATGCCAGTTAAAATACATTTGAAGCCTACCCAAACCTTTCCAATATTTAAAATAACCAGATTGACTAGCTACTAAAACTACATTATTAATGTATTTGTTAGCCGGAGTTAATCCTAAGATTTGTCCGCCTATACTATGGCAAATACAATCTATCTGCGTTTTTGGATGTTTCTCTTTGATATAATGTAAAACACTATTAATATCATTAATAGCCCAATTGGTAAGAGAAATGTCAAAAGCTTTTAAGTTTTCTTTTTTAGACGCACCAATTCCAGCATAATCGAATGTGTATACAGTAATACCTTTTGAGCTTAAAAATGAAGCAAAATTTTGATAATAACCCTGTAATACTCCAGTTGCAGAACATATTAAAACAATTTTGTTTTTATGTGAGTTACTAGAAAATCTAGTAAGACTTAAGGCGTGGCCAAGCGGAGTTGTTATTTCAAAAACTTCCATAATTAAGAGTTAAGAGATAGCACATATTGTTTCGGAGTAGTACCAAATTTTTTCTTAAAAGCAGCGATAAAATGACTTGCAGTACTGTAACCAACTTGTAGTCCCACTTCGTTTACATTATAGCGATTACTTTCTAATAGCTTTCTTGCATGTTCCATTTTGTAATCGAATAAAAAGCTATAAACAGTATCACCATAAACTTGTTTAAAACCTTCTTTAAGTTTTTTTAGATTTAAACCTATTTCATTAGAAAGTTCTTGTAAAGATGGTGGTTCGGCCATACGTGAAATAATAATATCTTTTGCCTTTCTAATTTTTGAAACGTCTCTTTCATCTACTAAAAACGGACAATATTCTCCTTCTATAGTTTCATCCTTTTGAAAGTGCAAACTTAGTAGTTCGTATATTTTTCCTTTTATATATAGGTTACGAATCGAACTATTTACTTTAGCGTTTATTAACTGTTTTAATACAATTAATACCGTTGGTTTAATTATTGAATCATCATAGTATTTTCTATTCTTATTTTCTTCACTTAAAAAAGGTATATAACTAGCTTCAGTAGAAAATAATGAATGAAATTTTTTGATTGATACTAATAATGAAACTAATGCGCTTTTAGGTTTAATTTCGAGATTTAGAGGTAAACTTTGTTGCGGGTTATATAATAGAATAGAATGTTCCTCTAAAACATCTAAAGTATAGTTTCCTCCATTGAAGTGAAATTTAGAATTTCCATGAATCGAAAAGTGTAATTGTATGAAAGAGTTATCTATATCTCGTTCAAAGCGTTGCGTTTCCATAGAATCATTTATGAATTCTAAAAGAAGAAAACCATTTTCAAGGTTAGTTTCGTTAAAAGTACTTTCAGCGATATTTTTCAAACTTAAAATTATTTACTTACAAAATGTTTTTATTTAGAATCATTCTATATAAAGAAACCTCTAATAGTTGATTTTACTGCAAAAATAAAGAAACTCAAGGGTTTTACGAAAAAAATAACGAGAAAGACAAAAATCGACATTTTAAGTTCTTTTAGCGATACTTTTATCTGAAGTAAGTTTCTATTTTTGTCGAGATTTTAGATATTTATTGAATGTTGACGAATACGAAGCACAAGAATTTTTACAATATTGGTGTAAGCTATGTTAAGGCAGATGCAAAAACGAGAGGGAAATTTTCTTTATCGAAAGAAGAACAAATTTCGTTATTAGAAGAGGCAAAATCAATGGGGTTCGATGGCATTTTCGTGTTGTCTACTTGTAATAGAACAGAAATTTCTGGATTCGCTCCAAGACCGTGTTTGCTTATAGAATTATTATGTAAATATTCTAAAGGAACTGTAGAAGAATTTAGAAGAATTTCAACTATTCAACAAAACCAGGAAGCAGTAAATCATTTATTCAGAATGGGAACTGGTTTGGAAAGTCAGATTTTAGGAGATTACGAAATAGTTGGTCAATTAAAAATGGCGGTTAAACAGGCAAAAAAAGTTGGAACTATAAATGCTTACATAGAGCGCTTAATTAATTTAGTTTTACAATCGAGTAAGCGAGTTAAAAACGAAACTAAACTTAGCTCAGGTACAACTTCAGTATCATATGCAGCAGTTCAATATTTAGTTAAAAATCTTCCAGATTATAATTCAAAAAACATTTTGGTTTATGGTTTAGGGAAAATGGGAAAACATACCTGTAAAAATTTAGCTCAGTATACTCAAAACCAACAAGTAACTCTAGTCAATAGAACGGAAGAGAAAGTTGATGAGTTTATTAAAGATTATGACTTTATTAATAAAGCTAAATTAGAAAACTTGACTTCTGAAATAGAAAATACCGATGTTTTAATTGTTTCTACAGGAGCTTCAATAGCTACAATCACTAAAGAAAATATCATTTCAGATAAAGAATTATTGGTTTTAGATTTATCTGTTCCTGCTAATGTTAGTGAAGAAATAAAGGAATTAGATAATGTAACATTAATTAATGTTGATGAATTATCTAAAGTTACAGACGAAACATTAGCTGTAAGAAAACAAGAAGTGCCAGTTGCAGAAGCAATTATAAGTGAGCACAAACAAGAGTTTAACGAGTGGTTAAATCACCGTCGTTTTACACCAGCAATTAATGCTTTAAAGCAGTCTTTAGAAGCAATTCAGCAAGACGAAATAAACTTCCACAAAAAGAAAATATCTAACTTTGATATTGATCAAGCAGAAGCGATCACATCAAGATTTATACAGAAAATTACTACACAATTTGTAAAACACTTAAAAGAAGAGAATACATCTGTTAATCAAAGTATTCAAGTTATGGCAAAAGTGTTTGGCACAAATTTAGAAACAATAGATGCAAAAAATAATTAGAATTGGTACTCGAGATAGTGAATTAGCACTATGGCAAGCTAAAAAAGTTCAAAAATTACTTCACCAAGAAGGTTATCAGTCAGAAATAGTTCCTATTAAATCTACAGGAGATATTATTTTAGATAAACCGTTATACGAATTAGGAATTACAGGAATTTTTACTAAGAATTTAGATATCGCAATGTAGAATTATGAAAATGATATTGCTGTTCATTCTATGAAAGATGATCCTACAATTTTACCAGAAGGAAATGTACAAGCTGCGGTTTTAAAAAGAGCAAATCATAACGATATCTTAGTACTAAAAGATAATGAAGAGTTTTTAGCACAACCGAAAGGAGTTATTGCTACTAGTAGTTTAAGAAGAAAAGCTCAATGGTTAGATCGTTATCCAACGCACAGCGTAGAAGATTTAAGAGGTAACGTAAATACACGTTTACAAAAGGTTAAAGATAACGATTGGAACGGAGCTATTTTTGCAGCAGCAGGATTAGAACGTATTGGAAAAAGACCAAAAGGTGCTGTTAATTTATCTTGGATGATTCCTGCGCCAGCGCAAGGAGCAATAATGATTACCGCTTTAGAAGAAAATGAAGATATTAGAGAAGCTTGTTCTTATTTAAATCACAAAGACACAGAAACTTGTACAGCTATTGAACGTGAATTCTTAAATAGATTAGAAGGAGGTTGTACTGCGCCAATTGGAGGTTTTGCAAGAATTGATGAGGTAAATAAAGAAATAGAATTTAAAGGAATTCTATTAAGTAGAGATGGAAAGAAAAAAATTGAAGTCCAAAGAACAGTTCCTTTAATAAAAAAGAAATATTTAGCACAAGATTGCGCAAATTATATTTTAGATAGAGGTGGAAAAGATTTAATGAATGATGATGTAGTAGTAGATAAAGAATTTTCAATTTATTCAACTAAAGCACTTTCTGAAGCACAAAAGAATCTTCTTGCAGAATCTATGACAGTTGAGGATAGTGATTTCATTAAAATTAGATTTAATAGAATTGCTCCTAAATTAGTTAAACAAGAACTAGAACATGTAATTATTACAAGTAAAAATGGAGTAGAAGCGTTACTTCATAATTTTACAAAAGAAGAATTACGGTTTAAAAATATCTACTGTGTAGGTAGAAGAACTAAGAAATTAATAGAACAAAAAATAGGTAAGGTTAAAAATTCAGAAAGAAACGCTAAAAAATTAGCTGCTTATTTATCTGAAGAATTATCAGGGCAAACTGTAACTTATTTCTGTAGCGATTTACGTTTAGATACTTTACCAACAGTTTTATCAGAAAATAATATTACTGTAAATGAAATAGAGGCGTACAAAACAATGTACAGTCCAGCTAAAGTAGATGAAACAGTAAACGGAGTGTTATTTTACAGTCCTTCTACAGTAGAAAGCTACATGCAAGAGAATAAGGGAGATAAAATCGCTTTTTGTATTGGTGAAACTACAGCAAAAGAAGCATCTAAATATTTTAAAGAAGTACAAGTGGCTAAAGTTCCGACAGTAGAAAGTATTTTAGAATTAGTGAATTTACACTTTGTAAAGAGTTAGTATATGTTAAATACAAGAAGACCAAGAAGAAATCGTAAGTCAGCAGCAATAAGAGCTATGGTAGAAGAAGCTACTTTGTCTGTAAATGATTTTATCTACCCTGTATTTCTTATTGAAGGTTCAGGAAAGAAAGAAGAAATTGTTTCTATGCCTGGTATTTATCGCTATTCGTTGGATTTACTTTTAGAAGAAATTCAAGAATGTGTAGATTTAGGAATTAAAGGATTTTGTGTATTTCCTTCCTTAGGAGATGACAAAAAAGATAAATATGCAACTGAAGGATATAATCCTGATAGTTTATACAATACAGCATTAAAAGAAATAAAATCAAAGTTTCCTGAAATTGCTTTAATGACAGACATTGCTATGGATCCATATTCAAGTGATGGTCACGATGGAATTGTTGAGAACGGAGAAATTCTTAATGATGAAACTTTAGAGATTTTAGGAAAAATGGCTCTTGCACAAGCAAAAGCAGGTGCAGATATTTTAGGTCCATCTGATATGATGGATGGTCGTATCGGATACATTAGAAAAGTTTTAGATGAAGCTGGATATACGCAAGTTTCTATAATGTCTTACACAGCAAAATATGCAAGTGCTTTTTATGGTCCGTTTAGAGATGCATTAGATTCTGCCCCAAAGTTTGGAGACAAGAAAACATATCAAATGAATCCTGCTAATACTAGTGAAGCTTTAATCGAAGCAGATTTAGATATTCAAGAAGGAGCAGATATGATTATGGTAAAACCAGCTTTAGCATATTTAGATATTATCAAGTTATTAAAAGATAATTATGATGTACCAATTACAGCTTACAATGTTAGTGGAGAATATGCAATGCTAAAAGCAGCCGCAGAAAAAGGTTGGTTAGATGGTGAAAAAGTAATGTTAGAAAGCTTGTTAAGCATTAAAAGAGCAGGAGCAGATATTATCTTAACTTATTTTGCGAAAGAAGTAGCTAAAATTCTTTTAGAAAGAAAATAAAATTGAAGATTAAATTAATAACATATCATTTTTTAGCATTTTTATTATTATCAATAATTTACATCCTTTTTAGTGAAAGTATTGTGAAATTTTTATTTCCTGACATACATGATGTTCTATTATGGTTAAAAGTTGTGGTAATAGGAGTTTTATTGTTGATGATTTTTAATGTTATTTCTTACAGATATTTTATAAAAAAACTCAAAGTTTAATGAAATTTAAAAAATCACAAAAACTATATAACAAAGGTTTAGTTAATTTAGTTGGAGCTGTAAATTCACCAGTTAGAGCATTCGCTTCTGTTGGTGGAAATCCACTTTTTATTGATAAAGCTAAAGGAAGTAAGATTGTCGATGTAGATGGAAACTCTTACATCGATTATGTATTGTCTTACGGACCAATGATTTTAGGTCATCGTCATAAGAAAGTACAAAAAGCAGTAACAAAAGCTTTAAAAAATGGGTACTCTTTTGGAGCTTCAACAGAAAATGAAATTAAACTAGCTAAAATAGTTTGTGATGCTTTTCCAGGTATGGACAAGGTTCGTTTTGTAAACTCAGGTACAGAAGCTGTTTTAAGTGGAATTCGTTTAGCTAGAGCTTACACAGGAAAAGATAAAATCATTAAGTTTTCTGGTTGTTACCATGGTCACCAAGATTCGTTATTAGTTGCAGCAGGTTCTGGTTTGGCAACTTTAAGTTTACCAGGTAGTAAAGGTGTTCCAGAAGGAGCAGTGAAAAATACTTTAATCGCAAACTATAATGATTTAGAAAGTGTTAAAGCACATTTCGAAAAGCATGATGATATTGCTGGAGTAATTATTGAACCAGTAGGAGGAAACATGGGAGTTGTAATTCCTCAAAATAATTTCTTAAAAGACTTAAAAGAATTAGCTAATAAAAACGGAGCTTTACTTATTGCTGATGAGGTAATGACAGGTTTCCGTTCTACATTTGGTGGAGATCAAGAAGTTTAAGGAGTAGAAGCAGATATTAATTGTTT
>ERZ1740052.95-NODE-95-length-29479-cov-6.337989_pt1 | contig 29479 bp, 29 predicted proteins | sample MGYA00581750_ERZ1740052 | MGnify/ENA primary metagenome ERZ1740052 (study PRJEB43018, sample SAMN04849743) | marine metagenome | isolation source: floating plastic debris | place: Pacific Ocean | collected 2008-08-30 | study: EMG produced TPA metagenomics assembly...
AGTAAAGGGTTCTACTGAACGTATTTTCGCAATTTCCGCTGTATTCTTTTTAGCTGGTAAAATTCCACCGTGACCAGGTTTTGCACCTTGAGATAATTTAATCTCGATCATTTTAACTTCTGGTCTTATTGCATTTTGCCTAAATATTTCATCGTCAAAATGGCGCTTACCATCTATTGTTTTTCCTGCTCCAAAATAACCTGTACCTACTTGAAAAATTAGATCTCCTCCTTGTAAATGATAAGGAGAAATTCCGCCTTCTCCTGTATTATGTGCAAATGCTCCCATTTTGGCTCCTTGATTTAAAGCTTTAATCGCATTCCTACTTAAAGAACCAAATGACATTGCAGAAATATTTATAATAGAGCTTTCATATTTTTGAGAACATTTATCTGAACCAAAAACAATATTTTCTCCTTCTATTTTATGATGATCTGTGGGGAACAAAGAATGTTTTACAAATTCATATCCTTTTTCATAAACATTATGTTGAGTTCCAAAAGGAACTGTTTCAACTTCCTTTTTTGCTCTTTGATAGACAATACTTCTTTTCTCTCTATTAATTGGTGTACCATTTAAATCATCCTCTATAAAATATTGCTGAATTTTTTCTCTTTCTTCTTCAAAAAACCAACGCAATCTCGCAATAATTGGAAATGCTCTCATTAATGAGTGATTTTTCTGAATAAAAGCATCGTAAAAAGCTAATAAGGTAAAGGCTGAAGCAATAGTTAATAAAATGTAATTCCCTAAATCTGGAATAAAGTAAACCAATACCCCACATAAAAGATTAATTAAGATTACTACCGCTAAAATGGTGTCTCTCATTTTCTTGAATTTTTGTTAGTTTAAAGGCTAAGATACAAGATTTATACAATAAAAAAGCACTAACAATGTTAGTGCTTTTTATATTTTTATGTTTGAAAAGTTTATTTCTTAAACTTTGCGTATTTGTTCTTGAACTTATCGATACGTCCTGCAGTATCTACTAACTTAGACTTACCTGTGTAGAATGGGTGAGATGTTCTAGAAATTTCTAATTTAACTAATGGATACTCTACTCCTTCTACTTCAAGAGTTTCTTTTGTATTAGCAGTAGACCTTGTTAAAAATACATCTCCGTTTGACATATCTTTGAAAGCCACCATTCTATAATTTTCTGGGTGTATACCTTTTTTCATCTTTAAAACTTTTAATTTAGTGTGAATTTGTTTAAAATTGGTAAGGTTTTAAACGCCTTCAAGTAAAATCAAAAACCTGCAATGGCTATTTGAGGGTGCAAATTTAACCCTTTTTTTTAAATTCCAAACAAATAAATTGTTTTATTTGTAGTATAATTAAAGAACTAATACACTCAACTCAACCTTATATGAAAATTTCATGTTTTTCTGGTATTATAATCGCTTTAGCTTTTACCCTAACTTCTTGTAGTGAAAATAATTATAAATTTAAATTACAAAATAAGAAGAAGGTAGCTTTAGGAGAAAAAGTTCAGATAGATTTAAATGAATTAAACGGTAAAAAAGCAGATAGTATTCAATTATATTTTGGAAAAAAGCAGTTAACCTTAAATGAAAACAAAACAACTGTTAATACTTCTGATTTCGGAATTGGAAAACATGACATTACTGCACTTGCTTTTGTTCCTGGTAAAGTAAAAAAGATTCGTTCTTCAATAGAAGTTTATTCGAACGTTACTCCTAAAGTATATAGTTACAAAATTGTAAATACATTTCCTCACGATAAAACTTCATACACTCAAGGTTTAGAATATCATAATGGTTTTTTATATGAAACTACAGGTAGAAGAGGAAAATCTAGATTACGTAAATTGAATATAGAAACAGGTGAAGTTCTTCAACAATATGATCTTAGCGATAAGTATTTCGGAGAAGGTATGACAATTTTCAATAATGAAATTTTTTGGTTAACCTGGCAAGCAAGAAAAGGTTTTGTTTTTGATTTAGAAACATTTAAACTTAAAAAAGAATTTCCTTACGAGAATAGTTTTGAAGGATGGGGATTATCTCACACAGAATCTGAATTAATCAAAACAGATGGAACCAATACTATTTGGTTCTTAGATCCTGCTACCCAAAAAGAAAAAAGAAACATTCAAGTTTATGCCTTAAAAAAGCCTATTGATAAACTTAATGAAATAGAATATGTTGATGGTAAAATTTACTCGAATTACTGGAAGACTGGTAAAGAAATAAAACCTACAATTGCAATAATTGATGCTAAAAGTGGAATTGTTGAAGCTTTAATTGATATGAAAAGTTTAAGACAAACCATTTTAAAAGAGCAAAAATTAGAAACAGATGATGTATTAAATGGTATAGCTTACGATACTAAAAACAACCGTTTATTCGTTACAGGTAAACACTGGAGTAAATTATTTGAAATTGAAATCATAAAAGAATAAAACTATGACCAAGCTAATACAGACTGTTTTAATAATCGCACTTATAACTATTGTTAGTTCTTGCAGAAAAGATTTCAGCACTGTTCCTAGCTTTGGTAATTTAGAATTCTCTAGAGATACAGTTTTTTTAGATACTATTTTTACAAATATAGGATCTGCTACTTATAATTTAAGAGTATATAACAGAAGTGATAAAGCTATTACAGTTCCTGAAATTCGATTGGAAAATGGAGCAACTTCTAATTATCGTTTAAATGTAGATGGAGTTCCTGGGAAAATGTTTCAAGATGTAGAAATAGTAGCTTAAGACAGTATTTTTGTTGTTGTAGAAACTACTATCGATTTTAGTGCCTTTCCAGATCCACTTTATACAGATAAAATTCTTTTTGATACAGGTACAAATCAACAAGATGTTGATTTAGTAACTTTGGTTCAAGATGCAACTTTCATTTTTCCTGATAGAGATCCTATATCTATGGAAATTGATAACCTTTCTTTAGATGGTCAATTAACATCTATACAAGGACGATTTTTAGAAGACAGTGAACTTACTTTTACCAAAGATAAACCTTATGTCATATATGGCTATGCAGCTGTTCCAGCTAATAAAACTTTAACTATTGAAGCTGGTGCGAGAATTCATTTTCATGATAATTCTGGTTTAGTTATAGATAAAGATGCAACTTTAAAAGTTAATGGTACATTAGACGAAAAAGTTGTTTTTGAAGGAGATCGTTTAGAAAATTCTTTCAGTAGAGTTTCAGGACAATGGGGTACTATTTGGATGCGAGCTGGAAGTAGAGATAACGAAATAAACCATGCTCAAATAAAAAACGGAATTATTGGAGTTTTAGTTGATAGCTTAGGAACCAATTCAACACCTACATTACGTTTAACTAATACAGAAGTTTATAATCAAACTAGTTTTGGTATTTTAGGAAGGCAAGCAAATATTGTTGGAGAAAATGTTGTTATTGGTAATGCTGGTCAAGCTTCTTTCGCTGGAACTGTCGGTGGAGCTTACAACTTTACTCATTCTACTTTTGCTAATTATTGGAATAGAAGTTTACGTCCTTTGCCTGCTGTTTTAGTAAATAACTTTTTTACTTTTCAAGATGAAAATGGACAAGAAATTATTGAAACTAGAAATTTAACTGCTGCTAATTTCACCAACTGTATTATTACAGGAAATAATAATATTGAGTTTCTTCTAGATCATGTTGAAAGCGGTGATACTTTTAATTATTCTGTTCAAAATTCTTTAATTCAATTTGATGATTTCAACAACAATTTTCAAAATAACAATGAATTAAATTTTAGTGATACTTCTCACTATTTAAATATTATCTTAAATGGTAATGCTGACTTTAAAGATACTAGTAAAGAGGAATTTATAATTGGAAGTAATAGCGATGCTATAGGAAATGCTTTACCTACATCTGTAACTTTAGATCTTTTAGGTGTAACAAGAGCTCCTAATCGAGACATTGGTGCATACCAACATATTACTTTCAACTAAACTATATTTCTTATTGATCTAAGGAAATACTACCATTCATCGAAATACATACAAATCAACTAAGGTTTATAATATCTTTATATCAAAGTTTGTTTCATTATAAATTATTTATAGTAGTTAATTTGGTTTGTAAAAAGAACTATTTATTGCTTACAAGAAATGAATAGTTCTTTTTTAATTTTAAATAGTAATTAAACATAGAAAAAATATATAGGTTTACAGTTTCGGGGGGAATATGTAAACAAAATAAAAGAAGCTAATTAATTAGCTTCTTTTATTTTTATAAAAAATCTTGAACTCGTTTTAAAAAAACCTCTTTATCATCTACAATAAAAGCTAAATGATCAGTTTTTTTATTAGTTCCATAAAAGTAATTATAAGTGATTTCTTCCTTAAATTCAATAATCATATTTGCTCCTGTTAAACTTCCTAAAAAAGAAATATGATTTAATTTTTCACTGTCATTAATACTTCTTATGGCTTTAATATTTTCTATATCTATTTCTGCTTTACCTAAAAAACCAAATCTTAAATATAACTTTTGGTTATCATCATCAAAAAAAATTGATCTACTTCTCATTGACTTTATCAAAGCAATAATCTGTACTAAAGTGTAAATACTTAATCCGCTAATTATCCATGCTAAAACCAAATTCCTTTCAGCTATTAACATGTGTAAAACGAAAGTTTCTATTAAAATAACTAACAGAATTCCTATACAAATACCTGTGTAAGTCCCCTCTTTATGATATGTAAATTCATTGTTCTTTATATCTGTAGATTTCCATTGAAAAAAAGCATAATAAAAAACTGTTATTTCTGTAGCTAAAAAAGATGCTATTTTACTGGGAAAAACTTCTAAACTCGCAGCATGAATTGTCTCAAAAAAATCATAATTCTGTACGTTATTGTTTTTATATCCTTGATATAGTTTTCTAGCTTTTATTAATATGGTAGAAAAAATCACTAACTCAAGAATTGGAATTATGTATAATTTCACCAACTTTAACATCCCTTGATTTTCAATCGGAATTAAAAAACTAGAAAGCAAAACACCTAACACAAAGACAGAAACTACAGTAAACTTATGAATGTCTTTTTTTCGAATTAGCAAAAAATATACTAAAGGAATAGTAAATAAGAAATCTATTATTAAGTACTGAGCTAAATTAGAATTAGATTGAAAATGAAGACTTAATACTATTAGCGATACTAGAAGTAATAACGGTATTAAGATAAAATTATATCTACTTAAAAATGGAGTCATTTTAATCATAACTAAGTAATTTTTAATTTCATCTATAAGTCTATTCTTATCATAAAAAGTTACATAAAAAACTAAAAAAATGCACAAAAAAAAGGCTTTTACATTTTATGCAAAAGCCTCTACTTATAACATCTATTTTTTTGCTTATTTTTTATAAACCTCTCCGTTTTTCATAACAAAAACAACATTTTCAATTGTTTTTACATTTTTTAAAGGATTCTCATTTACAGCAATAATATCTGCAAAAAAACCTTTCTGTACTTGTCCGATTTCATTCTCCATTTTCAAAATTTTTGCATTTGTTATTGTAGCAGATTGTATTGCTTCAATTTCAGGCATTCCTGCTTCCACCATATATCCAAATTCTTTTGCATTTTTTCCATGCTTAAATACTCCTGCATCAGTTCCAAAAGCAATCCCTACTCCTCTTTTATAAGCCTTTGCGAAAGTTCCTTGAATTTGAGGTCCAACCGCCAAAGCTTTAGGTACAACAATAGCAGGATAATATCCTTCTATTTTGGCCTTTTCTTCTACTTCTTTACCTGCAGTTATTGTAGGAACTAGATAAGCATTATACTTTTTCATCAAATCCATCGTAGCTTCACTCATATAAGTTCCATGTTCAATAGTTTTTACACCACCTATTACAGCGCGTTGCATTCCAACATCTCCATGAGCATGGGCAGCTACATGCATTCCGTAATCTTTAGCTGTTTGACATATTGCTTTAACTTCTTCAATAGTAAACTGAGGGTTATCTCCACTTTTTGCTACACTCAACACACCTCCTGTAGCCGTAATTTTTATACAATCAGCTCCATTTTTATAACGTTGACGTACAGCTTTTTTTGCATCTTCTACACTATTAACAACACCTTCTTTTGGACCAGGATTTCCAATTAATACTCTTCTACTACCATTTGTCGGATCTGCATGTCCTCCAGTAGATGCAATCATTTTACCAGCTGTAATTACTCTTGGACCTGGAATCTTTCCTTTATTAATTGCCTTACGTATTGAAATATTCACACCAGTCCCTCCTAAATCTCTAACTGTTGTAAATCCTTTTAGCAATGTTGTTTTAGCAAAACCTACAGAATTAAATGCAATATCTGCTTCATCTAAAATATAACGATCTAAACGAGTTGTGGGACCAAATTCATTTTCAATATGTACATGCATATCAATCAAACCCGGAAGTACATACTTGTTTTTTAAATCAATAGTTTTATCCTTTTTACTTTTAGGTTTCACATAACCAGAAACTACATCTACTATTTTATTTTTTTCTATAATAATGGTTTGTTTAGATTGTAATTCTCCAGTTTTAGTATTTAAAAGGTTTCCACAAAAAATATATGTTTTTTGAGCAAAAACAGAACTTTGTAAAAACACTAATACATACAATAAAAAATATTTTCTCATTAGTATTTAGTTTTTTGGGAGTTAAATAACCAAAGTTATAGTAAAAATCTAAAAGTTGTATACTTTAAAATAATATTGCATTTTTACGTTTATTATATAAGTTTCTATGGATTTCCTTAATCGTTTACAATCAGAAAAAAAACGTTTTACATATTTTGGAAAAGGTGGTGAATTTGCCGTTATTTTCTTTAAAAATCTATTCTTAACTATTATTAGTTTTGGTTTGTATTATCCTTGGGCTAAAGTTGAACGTTTAAAATATCACTATCAATCGACAGAATTAGATAAGGCTAGATTTGCTTTCCATGGAACAGGAAAAGAAGTTTTTAAAGGTTTTATTAAAGTATATATTTTCTTACTTCTACTTTATTTTTTCTTGATCTATGGAGTTGTAAGTAATAATCCTACAACATTTGGTATTTCTATTGGAGTATTTTATCTTTTTATTATTTTATTGATTCCTTTTGCAATTCATGGAGCAATGCGATATCGTACTTCTAGAAGTTCTTGGAAAGGTATTTATTTTAAATATTTAGGTGATCGAATGGAGTTATTCTGGAAATGTTTAATTGGTATGTTATTAACCATTTTAACTTTAGGAATTTACACACCTTGGTTTACTGTTGATATTCGTAAATATATTTTTAGTCATTTGCGTTTTGGAAATTTATCATTTGACTTCAAAGGTGAAGGAAGCACTTTATTTTGGATAAACCTTAAGTTTTTTTTCTTATTCTATTTAACATTAGGTATATATACTTTCTGGTATTACAAAGAGTTACTAGCTTTTTATGCAAATAATACAGAGATTACTCAGAACGGCAGAAAAGTAAAGTAATCTTTAGATATGAAAGCCGGTGATGTTTTTGAACTTGTAATTGTAAACTTTTTACTAATCACATTTACTTTTGGAATTGCTACACCTTGGGTTATTGTTAGAACTCATAAATTTATGTTCCGTTTTTTACAAATAGAAGAAGGTTTAGACACTAATAGTATTAAACAAGTACAATATGATGATTATGATAATGCTGCTGGTGATGATTTCTTAGATTTTTTAGATATTGATTTAATATAAAATGCAATTTTCTGCGACTTACTTTGATGGAATATCTTCTGCTTCTCACGAAGTAAATATTTATACTAATCATAATGAATGGAAAATCAGTATTGCAGATCAAAATAAATTGAATGAATTTTCTAAAACTATTATTTGGAAAACAAATTCTATCAAAAAATCAGAGGTTTACACAAAAGATTTAGTCGCTTTTACTTATGGAAATACTTTTCCTTTTCAAAGAATTGAAAGTTCAGATAAAGAATTCATAAAGTATGTAAATCACAAAAAAGAATTCAGTAATCAACTTGATGTAAAACTACATAAATCAATAGGAAAATCGATTACTTTTTTACTCTCTGGAATTTTAAGCTTTTCCTTAATCTTATACTTTTGGATTTTTCCTTTTGTAGCAGTAAACTTTGCTAAAAACTTAGCTAAAGAAAATGTAATAACCTTTGGTAATTATGTATATAACAATTTAGCTAACACTTTACATATAAACGAAGAACAATCAGAAAAATTACAAGATTTTGTAAATACTTTACATATAAAATCTGAGTTCCCAATCCGAGTAAAAGTATCAACAAGTAATCAATTAAACGCATTCGCTATTTCAGGAGGTACCATTGTGGTTTACTCTGGATTGTTAGAAAAAATAGAAAGTGAACATCAATTAACTGCCTTAATTGGTCATGAAGTTTCACATATTGAAGAGCGTCATATTTTAAAAAACCTAGCTCGTGATATTTCAGGTTCTATATTTTTCTCAATAATTTTTGGAGATGCAAATGGAGTTACTAGCATTTTAAAAGATAACGCTCATCGCTTTTCTCAATTGTCATTTTCAAGAAGTTTAGAAAAAGAAGCTGATCTTTTTGGTTTAGAATTAATGAAATACAATCATCTCGATTTGAACGGAATGCATGAATTATTCGAAATTTTGAAAGAAGAAACTTCTGCATACACACCGAAATACTTAAGTTCGCATCCAATATTAGATGATCGAATTAAATATTCAAAGGAAATAGCTGACAAAGAAAATAACATCGTAAATAACTCTTTGCTAAAAGAAAAGTGGAATATATTAAAGCATAGTTTAGATTAAAACACAAAATACATGAGTAAACATATTGTTATAACAGGAACTAGTAGAGGAATTGGCTATAAATTAGCATTACAATTTGCTAATAGCGGACATAAAGTTTTAGCTTTATCAAGAAATACAAATTCTTTAGATAAAGTAAATCATGAAAATATAACTACAATTTCTACTGACCTTTCTAAAGAAGATGACATTATAAATGCAGCAAGTTTTGTAGAAAAAAAATGGAGCTCTGTAGATGTTTTAATCAATAATGCCGGTATGCTAATTAATTAACCTTTTAACGAATTAACTACCGATGATTTCCTAAAAGTGTATCAAGTAAATGTTTTTGGGGTTGCATCTCTTACAAAAAATTTACTCCCTTTTATGAAACCTGGAAGTCATGTTGTAACAGTAAGTAGTATGGGAGGAATACAAGGCAGCATGAAATTTCCTGGTTTAGCAGCATATAGTTCTGCAAAAGGAGCGGTAATTACATTATCTGAATTACTAGCAGAAGAATATAAAGAACAACAAATCGCTTTTAATGTTTTAGCTCTTGGAGCTGTACAAACTGAAATGTTAGAAGAAGCCTTTCCTGGTTATCAAGCTCCCTTAAAAGCTAAAGAAATGGCTGATTATATTTTTAATTTTGCTTTAACTGGAAATAAATTTTATAATGGAAAAGTACTTCAAGTTTCAAGTTCTACTCCATAGCTTGTATTCAAAATATATTTAACATTTAATTACCAGCTTTTTCCAGTTTCAAAACATATTATTGTATTGAATTATCTACAGTTCTATGAATTACATAGCTTTCTGGAAATATTATGTTGATGTAAACTTTTTAAACTTTGTATTTTCTTTAGTACTTTTTTTATCAACTAGTTTATTTTGGGCCATTATCAACTTCTCTACTTTTGGAGTGTTAATTGGATACTGGGGATTTCATCTTTTTAAAGAAAATGAATACTACATGTATTACAATTTAGGATTTACAAAAAGAAAATTACTTTCCAATGTTTTCCTATTCAATTGGATCTTTATTCTTCCTGTTTTATTAATACTATTAATTATTAAATAATGAAGTTAGAAGTTTCAAAAATCAACATCACTTTTGGTAACAAAAAAATTTTGAATAATATTAGTTTTGAATGTAGTACAGGAGATATTATTGGTGTTTTTGGAAGAAATGGATCTGGTAAATCTTCATTACTAAAAACTATATTTGGCACTATTAAAGCCGACGATATTTTAATTAAAATAGATCATAAAAATATCCTAAAAGAAAAGATTATATCAGATAAACTTATAGCTTACTTACCTCAAAATACATTTTTACCGAAAGAAAAAAAAGTAAGAGATATTATTCCTTTATTTTTTAACAAATCTAAAGATCAAGAAAAAATCTTTTACGATACCAAAATAACTTCTTTTGAAAAACAAAAAATAGGAACTCTCTCTATAGGTGAATTAAGATATCTAGAAATTTTATTGATTGGAAGTTTAAATCATCCTTTTCTGTTATTAGACGAACCTTTTTCTATGGTAGAACCAAATTACATAAAGATTATTTCTGACTTACTTTTAAAACTAAAACAAGAAAAAGGGATTATCATTACAGATCACTACTATAACGACGTACTAAAAATTACTAACTTAAACTTCATATTAAAAGATGGAGAAAAATTCCCAATTCAAAACAAATATGATTTAATGAAGTACAATTACTTATCTAAAAACAAAATACAGTCATAACTCATAGGAAAAACCCCTTACTTTTTTCAGTGAAAAGCATTTGAAAAAAAATCTACTGTAATACTATTTTTGAATGTCTATAATTTTTAAATGTAGTTGTTTATTTAATTAAACATTACAGCAAGAAGTTAAAAAAGTTTTTTCATTTTAATAGCCTAAAACTAGCATAGAGTTAATTTTTATCATAGTTTTAGGCTTTTGTATTTATAGTAAAAAAAAACTATAACTTTTTCTTATTTAAGAATTTAAAAAAATTGAGAACAACACTTATAGCATATATTCCTGAACAATCTATCCCTTTGGTAGAATACTTGATCAAAAAATATGCTATAAACCTTAAAATTGTAAATGAACGACAAACTAAACACGGAGATTTTAGAACATTTACAGATGGAAGAACTCAAATTACAGTAAACAATAATTTAAATAAATATCAATTCCTTCTCACTTTAGTTCATGAAATCGCACATCATGTTACTTATAAAAAGTTCGGTAGAGTTCAACCCCATGGAAAAGAATGGAAAACAGTTTTCCAGCATTTAATGCTTCCATTTTTACGACCAGATATCTATCCAAATCATATACTTCCGTTATTAGCTAATCATTTTAAAAACCCTAAAGCAAGCACAGATTCTGACCCTAAGTTAGCTTTAGCTTTAAAAGGAAACACAGCTAAAAATGGAAAGAATTTTGTTTTTGAAATCCCACAAGGAATGTTATTCCAATACAAGAAAAACACCTATAAAATGGGAAAAAAGCGGAGAACTCGATTTGAATGCTTAAATTTAAAGAACAATAAAGTTTATCTCTTTAATCAAAATATAGAAGTTTCAATTGTTGAATTGACATAAAACACACCCACTATGACTAAAAACTATTATGCTATTATTATGGCAGGAGGAGTTGGATCTCGATTTTGGCCTGTTAGCACACAAAAGTTCCCTAAACAATTTCATGACATGCTAGGAACTGGTCAATCCTTAATACAAAGAACATTTGAACGCATTAACGAACTTGTACCTACTAATAATATCTTAATTGCTACTAATACAAATTATGAAAAATTAGTACTACAGCAATTACCTCAACTTAGTAACAAACAACTACTATTAGAACCTGTAATGCGAAATACAGCTCCATGTATTTTATATGCAGCTTTAAAAATTTACAATGAAAATCCTGATGCTGTGATGCTAGTAGCTCCTTCAGATCACTGGATAAAAGATGAAGGTGAATTTTTAAGAAATATTAAAACCTCTTTTGAAGCTTGCTCTAAGGAAGATATTTTAATGACTTAAGGAATTCAACCTGATCATCCTAATACAGGTTATGGGTATATTCGTTATGAAAGAAATTCCACAGAAATAAAAAAAGTAACTAGATTTACGGAAAAACCAGATTTAGAAACAGCTCAACAATTTTTAGATAGTGGTGATTACTTATGGAATGCTGGAATTTTTGTTTGGTCTGCAAAAAGTATCATCGAAGCTTTTAAAACATATTTACCAGAAATGGTAGATATACTTGATGATGGAAATAAAGCTTACAATACTGATTTTGAAGATGATTTTATTAAAAGCAACTACGAAAAATGCGAGAATATTTCTATAGATTTTGCCATTATGGAAAGAGCTAACAATGTTCATGTACTTCCTGTTGATTTTGGTTGGAACGATTTAGGAACTTGGGGATCTCTTTATGGTAAACTAAAGAAGGATGAACAAGAAAATGCTGTGGTAGGTGCTAATGTTATTTTTAGAGATGCTAATGGAAATATGATTCGTACTCAGAATGGGAAACGTGTTGTTATTCAAGGATTGCAAGACTTTATTGTTGTTGAGAAAAAAGACGTTATTATGATTTGTCCAAGAAAAGACGACCAGGATATTAAACAAATCATGGCAGAGGCGAGAGACTCTTTTGGTAAAAAATATGTGTAACTAGTAATATACAATAGTCTCAAAATGTCATTTTAAATTATGTTTAAGATGACATTTTTTATTTGTATTGACTTACAATCTCTTCAAAGAAAGGGAAATAATATTCTGGAAGATAAGCTCCATTTTTTCTTCCTAAAACTTCTCCTTTTGAATTAATTAAAATTATAGTAGGAAAAGAACTTTGATCATATCTATGACTTAATTCTTTATTTATTTTTCTATTATCTTGACTTATTAAATCTCTATTTCTTGGAAAATCTGCCGCATACAAAACCAAATTTTCAGTGGCAAACTCTTCAAACTTTTCTGTATGAAATAAGTTTTTATCTAAATTGATACATGGACCACACCAATCAGATCCTGTAAAATATATTAAAATGGGTTTATTTTCTACAGTTGCTTTTTCAATAGCTGCTTTCATTGTAGGTGACCAAATGTTTTTCTCAACTTCTGTTTTCATTTGACTTTCTTGTTGAGCTTGTAAACCAATAGTTACTGAAAAAACTAATAATAAAGTATAAAATATTCTTCCCATTATATTCATTTTATATGTGCTGGGGAGCAAAAACAATGCCAATATACAAATTTAACTTTTTATAAAACCTGTAATATCAGACACAAAAGACTCCTCTTCAGCTAAAAATTTTGTTTCTATAGTGATGTATGATAAGTTCGAAATTCTTCCTTGTAACCTCATGTAATCTTTCTCTGTCGTTAAAATCAATTTACTCTCTGGAGCAATAGCATCGAAAGTTATCTCTATTTTAGAAATATCTGAGTTTGTAAAGTTATGGTGATCTGGAAAGTTAATATGAGTAAACTTTAGTTCTTTCTTTTTTAAATATTCTAATAGAGGATTAGGATTTGCTATTCCTGTAACTAAAACTAAATCTTTATCCTTTAATTCTTCAATAGTTACACTTTCATTTCCCTTTAATTGTTCATTATAGCCTATTGTAGAAAAATATACTTTTTGATTATTACTCACCTTTAATTTCTTTCTAACAACAACCTTTTCAGCTTCAGAAAGATCTTCAGGACACTTGGTTACAATGATAACATTTGCTCTTTTACTTCCTCTCCTACTCTCTCTTAAATTTCCTGTTGGCAGTATAAAATCATCACAGTACAACTCATTAAATTTTGTTAGTAATATATAGTAACCTGCTTTTACTTTTCTATGTTGAAAAGCATCATCTAATAAAATTAAATCTGGATTAACTTTAGATATCAATTGTTGTATTCCTTCAGTTCTATCTGCATTAACAGCAATTGTGACATCTTTTTTAAACTTTGAGAAAAACTGTAAAGGCTCATCTCCCACATCTTCTGCATTATGACGATCATTTAATACAATAAATCCTTTAGTTTTCCTCTTATAACCTCTACTTAAAACCGCAACTTTATAATCATCTTTCAACAAACGAATTAAATATTCTATTTGAGGAGATTTTCCAGTTCCTCCAGTGCTTAAATTTCCAACAGCAATAACAGGTAAATTAAACTCTGTAGAAGTAAACATTCCTTTATCGTAAAATAAATTACGGAGAGTAGTTATAAAATCATAAATAATTGCAAAAGGAAATAATAGATATCTAATGGCTTTCATTAGAGCGAAAATACATTAAAAATATTAACTTTACCCTTAGGAAAACAGATACTATGATCGTAAGAGATATTACAAATTATATAGAAGAATTAGCTCCTTTAGCTTATGCTGAGGACTTTGATAACGTAGGATTATTAGTTGGAAACTACAATACTAAAGTAACTGGTGTTTTGGTAACTTTGGACACTTTAGAAAAGACTGTAGATGAAGCTATTGCGAAGAATTGTAATTTAATTGTAAGCTTTCATCCTATTATTTTTGGTGGCTTAAAGAAATTGAATGGAAATAATTATGTAGAACGTGTTGTTTTAAAAGCAATTAAAAATGATATCGCTATTTATGCTACGCATACGGCTTTAGATAATTCTAATAATGGAGTTTCTGCAAAAATGTGCGAAGTTTTAGGCTTAGAAAACACTAAAGTTCTAATTCCTAAAAAGAAACAAATTAAGAAACTAACGACTTATGTGCCAAACAACAATGCTAATGAATTAAGAAATGTTTTATTTGAAGTTGGCGCTGGGAGCATAGGAAATTATGATCAATGCTCTTTTAATATTGAAGGAAAAGGTAGTTATAGAGGAAACGAAAACTCAAATCCTACAATTGGAAACAAAGGAATATTACATTTTGAAGAAGAAACTTGTATAAGTGTTACTTATGAAAATCATTTAGAAGGGAAAATTTTAAATGCATTGCATAAAAACCATCCATATGAAGAAGTGGCTTATGAAATTATCACTTTAGATAATAAAAATCAATTAGTAGGAATGGGAATGATTGGTGAACTTAGTTCTCCTATGGAAGAGACTGAATTCTTAAAATTTGTAAAGTCTACTTTCAAAACTGGTTGTGTTAGACATTCTGAATTATTAAATAAACCTATACAAAAAGTAGCAGTTTTAGGAGGTTCTGGAAGTTTTGCAATTTCTAACGCAATACGAGAAAAAGCAGATGCATATATAAGTGCAGATTTTAAGTATCATGAATTTTATAAAGCAGAAAACAAGATTTTACTTACAGATATTGGACATTATGAAAGTGAACAGTATACAAAAAACCTTTTAGTTGATTATCTTACAAAAAAATTCACTAATTTTGCAATTATTTTAAGCGAAGAAAATACAAATCCAATACATTATATTTAAAGATGGCAAAAAAAGAAGTAACGGTAGAACAAAAGTTAAGAGCGTTGTACGACTTACAGTTAATCGATTCTAGAATTGATGAAATTAGAAATGTTCGCGGAGAATTACCTTTAGAAGTAGAAGATTTAGAAGATGATGTTGCCGGATTAAATACTAGACTTTCGAACTTAGCGCAAGATATTTCTAATTTAGATACTGATATTAGTAACAAAAAGTTAGTTATTGAAGAGGCTAAAGCTTTAATTAAGAAGTACCAAGAACAACAAAAAAATGTTCGTAACAATAGAGAGTTTGATTCTTTAAGTAAAGAAACTGAATATCAAGAATTAGAAATTCAATTAGCTGAAAAGAGAATTAAAGAATTTAAAGCTAAAATTGCACAAAAGAAACAAGTAGTTGAAAACACTAAAGAAAAATTAGCACAACAAGAAGGACACTTAAATGCTAAAAAATCTGAGTTAGACGCTATTTTACAAGAAACTGAAAAAGAAGAAAAGTTATTACAAGAGAAATCTATTGAGTTTTCTGAGTCTATTGACAAGCATTTATTAACTGCTTACAAAAGAATTCGTAATAAAGTAAAAAACGGATTAGCTGTTGTATCTATTGAGCGTGGAGCTGCTGGAGGTTCTTTCTTTACTATTCCACCACAAGTACAGTTAGAGATAGCTAACAGAAAAAAGAATACAATTGATGAGCACAGTGGTAGAATCTTAGTTGATGCTGCCTTAGCTGCTGAAGAGAAACATAAAATTGATAATTTATTCTCTTAATCAATCATAAAAATATAAAACAAGAAACCTCGAATTATTTCGAGGTTTTTCTTTTAATAATAAATCAAGGGGCTAATACACTGCTTTGACCAGAACACAAATCCCAACAATCTAAAGAACACTCAATATCCTCCAATATATCACCTGAGCCTCCCGCAATGCAAGCCGCATCACATGCCCAAAAACATGCATTATCTCCATTACCTCCATTAATATACTGTTGTTCTTTTTTACTTAATTTTTTTACTCCTGTTAATTTTAAAATTGTTTTTTTCATAAAAATTGAATTTAAATATTTAATCTTCATTGATTAATACAACATAAAATTAGACTTCAGAGAACTTATAAATAGCTAATACTTTACGAAAGTGCTATAAAGTATATAAATCAATATAGAACATTTAAAAAAGCTTTTAATCCCAAATTTAATTAGGACTAATTTTAGTTTTCTAGGGATAGATCGTCAAACTTCTAAAACTATAATATTAAATAAAAAAAGCCCAGATTTATATCTGGGCCTTTTGCTCTTTTTATAAAAACTAGATTATTAGTAATCTAACTTTCTTAAATAATCTAACTTCATTTGCCAGATATCTAATTCATTCTTAAACTCTTGAATTCCTTTTCTCACATTTTGAACTAAAGGATTATCTTCTGTAGCATTAGAAATAAAACTTAAGTTATTCTCTAACTGTTGCATTTCTCTTACAGTTTCTGTAATCTTTTTACGGATAAAAAATTGCTCGCTATCTAATTTTCTATAATCTTCTTGAGCTAAATATCCGCCCACAATATTCTTGAACTTCATTAGCTCTATCTCTTCTCTGCCTAAATTTAATTTTGCTAAACTTGCATCTACAGCTTTATTAAACTTACCATCTAAATGACGTGCATTTCTTGGTAAAGAACCTAAAGCTCTCCATTTTTGAATGTATTCTTGTACCTGTTCTACAGTTAGACCTTCTAATGCTTTAAAATCTTCTAAAAACTTCTTCTTTTCTACAACAATAGCTTCTTGCTCTTGACTTACACCATCTCTATGCGCATTTAAACGATCGAAATAAGCATTACATGCAGATTTGAAACGATTCCAAATTTCATCAGAATACTTGCGCGGTACATGTCCAATCTTTTTCCAATCAGACTGTATACGTTTCATTGTATTTGTTGTCGTTTCCCAATCTTCACTATCCTTTAAACTTTCAGCTAATTCTACCAACTCCATTTTCTTCTTCAAATTATCAGTTTGAGAAGACTTTTCTTGTTTGTAGAATGTATTTTTAGCCGTATTGAAACGTTTTGTTGCTTCTTTTAATTTCTGCCAAACAACTTCACTTTTATTGTATGGTAACTTACCTGTATCAAAATATTGCTTTCGTAAAGCTTCTACTTCACGAATGCTTTTTTGCCAATCTTTATGTGTTTGATTTTTAGAAAAATCGTAATTATTAATCTTTTCTACTATTATCAATTTAGCATCGATAATTTCTTGATGTTTAGATCGTAAATCTTTATAATAATCGTGACGTTTGTCATGTAACTTTTTAGTCACATCACTAAAACGATTCCATACATCTTCTCTAAACTCTCTATTTACAGGACCAACATCTTCCTTCCAAATTCTATGTAATTCCTGTAATTCTTTAAAAGCAACATTTACATCTTCAATTTCTAATAAAGATTCGGCTCTTGCGATTAACTTTTGTTTCTCTTCTAAATTATGTTTAAAATCTAACTCCCTAAAATCTTTATTTAGATGTAATAAGTCATAAAAACGTTCTACATGATGATGGTAAAATTTCAAAGAATCAATAAAACGGTCTCTAGGGACTGCTCCAATACCTTTCCAACGCTCTTGAATTTTTTGAAATTCATTATACATTGTTCTAGGATCTGCATTTTCTATCAACGATTTTAATTCATCAATAATAGTATTACGCTTCTCTAAATTATCTTTAAGTTGATTTTCTATTTGTGTGTAGTAAGCATCTCTTTTTTCTTTATACTCTCGTAAAAGTCCGTTATATTCAATCTTTACAGGACTAGAAAACTGAAAATCGATAGAATTACCTCCTTCAGCTAAAAACTCTTCCTTTTTTTGAGATAAAAGTTTACCAAACTTTACATTAAACGCATTTTTAATTTCATCTGCATTATTCTTGATAAGCTGTACGGGATGATTTTTTAATAGTTTCTTTAATTCTACTACTAATTGTTCCAATTCCATTGCATTATAGTCTAGCATTGGAATTTCTTCTTTTTTCTCATCTTTTTCAGAATTCTCGGCTACCATATTCTCCACTTCGTTAACCGCAGATTGTGTAGCTTCAGAAACCGTTTCTTTGTTTGTTATAGCTTCAGTAGAATTCTCCTCTGTACTTTTATCTTTATTTTCTAACATATTAAAAATGTTTATAGTTCCATTTGATTTCGAACATAAAGATAAGGAATATTGAATATATCTTGATTCTAAATAAGCGAATCCTTCTATTTATAGAAAAAAAAGATATTAGTTCCAGATTTCCCAAGCCTTTTCAGCTTGTAACTCTAACATTTGTAAACCATTTTTGATCGTTGCTCCATTTTCTTTTCCTGACTTTAAAAAAGCTGATTCTGCCGGATTATAGATTAAGTCGTAAAGAATATGATGCTCTCCAATGTATTGATAAGGAATATTTGGTTTCTCTGTAATATTTGGTGAAGTTCCTAAAGGTGTACAATTTATAATTACTAAATGATCTTCTACTACTGTTTTATTTAAATCATTATAACTAAACATAGTTTCATTTTTAGCTTTTCGAGAAACAAAAGCATATTCTATGTTTAACTTTTTTAATGCATAAGCAATTGCTTTGGAAGCACCGCCTGTTCCTAGAATTAATGCTTTTTTATGCTTTTCTTTCAGTAATGGTTTTAATGAATTTTTAAAACCATAATAATCGGTATTGTATCCTTTAAGTTTTCCTTTCTTGGTTATTTTGATGGTATTTACTGCTCCTATTTTTTTAGCTTTTTTATCAACTTTATGTAAAAATGGAATGATTTCTTCTTTATACGGTATTGTTACATTCATACCTTTTAAACTAGAATTATGTTCTTTTAAAATATCATCTAATTCGTTGATAACTGTAAGGTCGAAATTTACATATTCATGATCATGTAAATCTAACATTTCGAACTTTTCAGCAAAATATCCTCTAGAAAATGAATAGGAAATATTTTTACCTACTAATCCGAATAATTTCTTACTTCTTTTTTCTTCCATAAAAATCGATTATTAAAATAAGTGCTATTCCTGTTATTATAAAGCCAATAGTAATCCAAGTTTCTGTTAATTGAAAATCTGGAATAAATCGTTCGTAATTTTCTACAATTTTATTTCCTTTACTATCAAACAAAAATTGACTATTTTCTTGTTTATAAATGGTTTTTTTCCAAGGCCAAACAATTCCTAAAGAACCACTAATAAAACCAATAATAACAGCTGTAACTATATTTTTATAATGCTTTAATACATAGCCTAAAACATGAGAAATAGACACTAAACCAAAAGCTGAACCTAAGGTGAAAACGGATATAATTTTCAGATATCTAACTTTAACAGCATCTTTAAATCCTGAAAAATCACCAGAAAACATATTGGCAATTACTCCTCCTAGTACGTTGACACTATCTACTAGTAATAAAACGTAATTTCCTAAAAGAATAAGAATAAAAGAACCTGATAAACCTGGTAAAGTCATTCCAGAGACACCAATAATTCCACAAAGAAAAACAAACCATAAGTTATCGTTCTCTTTAGCTGGTGTCATGAAACTTATTGCTAAACCTATGCTCGCACCTATAAGTAATGAAATTATACTTTTAAAATTCCAATTTCCGAAATCTTTAGAAATGTAGTAAATGGAACCTATAATCATTCCAAAAAACCAAGCCCAAACATAAAGTTCATAATTCTTAAGGAAATAATCGAGTACTAGAGAAACACTAAAATAACTAAATGTACTTCCTAGCATTACCCAAACTAAAAATTGAAAATTGGTATATCTGGCAAAGCTTTTAAACTTTCCGCTAAACAATAACTTAAAAGCTGTTTTATTTATGCGTTGAAAAGTAAAAATTAATTCTTCGTAAAATCCCATAACAAAAGCTACCATTCCTCCAGAAACTCCAGGAACTTTATTAGCTCCTCCCATGGTTAAACCTTTTAAAAAAAGATTAAGTTTCTCTAAGAATGTTCGTTCCTTGTGCATAAGGTCTAATTTACCAATAATTACTTTTTAACGGCTAATTTTTCTAAAAGAATAATTAAACTAAAACCAATTATCGATAAAATTATTGCATAAAGTAATTGTGGATCCCCTTCGTATGAAAATGGATAATTCATTAAAGGCTTCTTTTTCCCCGTGAGAGTTTGTTCTGTAGGTTAATACTTTCTTCCAAGGCCAAATTTTATTTAAAGAACCTATTATGAAACCTGTTAATGCAGCTAATGTGTAATTTTTATAATTTGCAAATAACCATTTTAAAACCCTAGAGAACGATAATAACCCAACTATCGATCCTAAAGCTACAAAAGAAATAGTTACAAAATCTCTTGAACTTACTGCATTTAATATTGGTTTATAAGCTCCTAATAAAACTAAAATGAAAGATCCAGAGATTCCAGGTAAAATCATAGCACAAATTGCTATTGCTCCAGATAAAAACAAGAATAAATTAGAAGAACTTTCTGATACTAGTGGCGGTAATGTTGTTATTATGTAAGCTGCAACTGCAGCAGAAACTAATAATACAAAAGACAAAACATTCCATTTCTTAATTTGCTTTCCTATATAAATAACACTCGCCAAAACTAAACCGAAGAAAAAAGACCAAACTAAAATAGGTTGAGTTTCTAGTAACCAAGAAATTATTTTAGCCAACGACAAAACACTTATAAAAATTCCTGAGAAAAGTGCTAATAGAAAATTCCCATTTAATTGCTTCCAAGCTGTTTTGAAACCTTCTTCTTTTAAAGTCTTAAATAAACTTAAGTTTATATTACTGATTGATTGTAATAACTCTTCGTAAATTCCTGAAATAAATGCTATTGTTCCTCCTGATACTCCTGGAACAACATCTGCCGCTCCCATTGCCATTCCTTTTAAAGCTAAAACTATGTAGTTTTTAGTTGTTCGGCTCATTCTTTGATTTTTGTAGTGTCTTTTTTCTTTTTGAAGTTTATTAACTTACTTCTCTTTACAATAATACTATCTTTTTTCTCTTCTTTTTTCTTTTTTTGCTTCTTTTTCTTCAATCCTAATTTCTCACCTAATTCTCCTAAAGTATTGAAATTAACCTGATAAGACAACCCTAAACCTTGCGTATAACCTTCATTTTCAACATCGAACTGAATATCATTTGGTTTATTAAAAAATGTTCCTCTTAAGGTACCTTCTTCATTTAGTAAAACTTCAACTTTAACATCTACAACACTAGTTTGTGTACTTGCTCCAATAGGAACTCCTAAAGCTCCGTTTACTAAAACTCTATCTGAAATTTGAGTAGAAAATGATAAATCTACTTGATCGTCTATATTATTTTGAAGTTGTTCTACATTTGTTCTATCTCCTTGTGTATACCCAACTCCTACTTTAAACTTACTATCTTCTCTGTTAATTACACTCGATAAAATATTTGAAGCTACTTGAGCCGCAGTTCCTGTTAATCCAGCAGATGCACTATTACCTATATTTTCTTCATTATAAAATGTACCAAATGCCATTAAGAAAGTAAAATGTTGCATTTTGGTATTGATATCATTTTCATTTAGTTTAAACTCTAATTCGGAAGCTACTGTTGAATTTGCATTTGGAATTTTAATATCAAACTCTTGTTTAGAATCGAATAACCCTCCTGTGATATGTGTATATAAATCTATAGGAATTTTTCTTGTTGAGTTGATATTATCTAACAATTGAGCTGGATTTGCTTTTGTTTGATAAATGGCTGTAAGATCTAACTGTGCTTTTAAAGGATCTCCTGTCCAAGAAATTGTACCTCCGCGTTGTACTTCAAAAGGTTTACTTATAATTCCTCCATATTTAAAGTTATAAATTCCATTATCAATAGTAATTGCTCCATCCATAATAAACTTTCCTCGAGTATCAATCTCTATGTGTAAGTTTCCGTTTCCACTTCCTTTTAAATCACTTCCTGAGACTTTATCTATTACAACTTGAGCAACTGCGTCTTTTGTAACTTCTAAATCAAAATCAAGATTTACACCTTTAATTTTTTCAATACTAATTTCTTTTTCATCTACTTCTTCGTTTGTTTTGAAACGAATTAATTTATAATTATCTATTGTAGTTACGTCATTTAATGGAATTACAAACAAAGTTCCTTCTTCAGTTCTTCCATTTACTTTGATACTTAAATTACTAGTTAATCCTCTAATTCTAGCATTTCCTCTAATAAATCCTTTTCCGTAATATGGAATATCTTCTGCTTCTTTAGTATCTAACACTAATAAGTTTGGTGTATCTAAATCAAGTTTTAAATACCATTGTTCGAAATTACTATGAGTGATTGTTCCGTTTAAATACCCTTTAGTATCATACTTAGTATCTTCAATAATGATATTATTGATGTAGAATGTTTGATTTTCTAATTTGATCTTTGTGTTTTCAATAAGATCAAAATCAATATTTAAATATGGAAATGTTAAACCAGATTCATCTAGTTGTAATTCTCCTTTAAAATTAGGGTTATATGCTAATCCTTTCGCAGTAAAATCTCCAGATAAACGACCTCTAATATTTGAAATTACTTCTCCACCAAAATCTGTAAAACCATTTAATTCGTACTGATTAAAATTGACTTTAAGATCGACTTGAGGTTCTTTAGATTTTGTAAAATCTAAACCTCCGGTAATTTTTACGTTGTCGAAATTATAATCGCGTAAAGAAACATCTATATTATATTTATTTAAAGAGTTTTCACCTTCTATTTTTGCTTTTAAAGTACCTTGAGAGAAATCATTCACCAGAATATCGTTGATTACAATATCTGCTGTAGGTTCTATTTTTCCTTCCTCTTCTTTTAAACCAACATTACCATTTAACAAACCACCTAGAGTTAAGCCTTCCATTTCTGGCAAAAAACTTTGTAGTTGTACTTCTTTAAAACTAGCTTTAATATCTTTTTGATTTTCACCAATTACACTTCCTTCAAAATCTATCTTTTGTTCACCAGATATTAATTGAAAAGGACTAAATCTGTAGATATTTTCTTTAATATTAAATGCTAACTTATTATTCTTATCTGCTTTCGGATTAATGATCCAATCAAAATTATTGTGATTGAAAGTTGATTTTTGTAAACCAACTACAGATTCATGAGCTTCATCAATAGTATAGAAAAAGTTTAAATCGTAACTTTCTTTTTCCTTTTTTCCTCCTTTAAAAATTGATTTAAAAAACAATGTATCATTTGCAGTTCTGTTTACTAAATTCAATTTACTTATATCGTAATACTTATTTGCTATTTTTTGAGCTGTAAGATGAGTGTTATATAACTTATTCTTATTGTCAACTCTTAAGATTATATCAGTAATATCATTTTCATAAGCACTGATATTTGGTGAGGAAAAAGTTAACTTAACAGAGTTTTTATCTGAATTAATTCTTCCCTTTATTCTTGTGTTTTTTCCTATAGATATTTGAGGCAGAAAAATATCTACGATTTGATTATAGATTGTAAAATCGAAATTTAAAAATTGATGTTTTTCTACATCTATAGGTTCGTAATTTGTATACACACTACCTAATGCATTTTGAAAAACTGGTAAAATATCATTAAAGTAAAATTTCCCTTCTAATTTACCTTTAACTATATCCGTAGAGTTAACTTCTATAGTTTTAATGCTGTCTTTTACTGAAGAATTAATACTGAAATCTTTAAAAGAAACTGTTTTCTTTTCATTCTTATACACTAAATCTTCGAAAGTTGCTTTACCTACAATATCATCAAATGTATTTCCTACAACATCTAATTGAATTTTTCCTTTTAGTTCCGATATACTATCACGATCAAAAAAATTTGTTTTTCTTAAATCTAACTTATCGATATCTGCAACAAAATCGAACTTATGTATTTCTGAAGAAAAATCTGCTAATCCTTTAAAATCTAATTTAAAATTTTCATCACTTGATTGTAGATATCCATCAAATTTTCTGTTTTGAAATTGCCCATTTACATTTAAATCTTTGTAAGAATACCCTCTAAAATCTAAACGTGTTACTTTACCTATAATAGAAGAGTTGATATTTTCAACATTAAAACCACTTCCTTGAACATCTGCTTTTAATGATACTTTTTGTAAATCTTCATTTTCAGCAAATCTTCCTAAATCAAAATCAATAAACTCAATAACACCATCGTAAGTTGCATTATCTATCTCATCGATATTCGTAAATAATAAATCTGAAACTGTGCTACCTAGTTCAGAATCTAAACTTAAAGTAGCATCCATTTGATCCGGAGTTAAGTTTAACAATCCAGATAAAGAGAAATTACCAATTCTTTTAAAATTACTAGGTAATGTTTTTCCTAATACATTGGGTAAAATACTCTTTAGTTGATTGTAATTTGAAGAAACCTTAACTATATCTGCATCAAATAAAAATCCTCTACTTGAATTAAATGCATTAACAAATCCCATGTCTCCACGGATGATCATTCCGTTTTTTGAATACATGTTTATATTATTTGCATTGAAGTTATTTAATGTACCTGTAGCAGAACCCGTAAAGATTAATTTATCATTTCCTCTTAACTCTCCATAAAATTTATTCACATCTTTAACTGCGAGTGTGCTTTTTTTAAAGTCAGCTTTTATATTAACTTTATCTGTAAAACTTGCTAAATCTTTCCTCTTATAATTAAATACAATATCAGTTTTTAGAAATGAACCATTATCGGTTTTAATAGTAGTATTTTTAAAATCCATTTTAGTTTTACTGTAGAAGAAATCAGTAGTTAAGTTTGTTACATTTACACCTCGATTATCCGTTAAAAACAATCCTCGAATATTGGCATAAACATCTGGACCAACTACTTTAAAATCTTGAATACTGCCTCCGGCATTATAAGCAGCATACTGTAATGGATCTTTCTTATTTTCATCTGAAATTTTATAATTCAGATTATCTAAATAAATATTTTTTGCTTTAAGTGTAAATGGATTCTTGCTTTTTTTACCATCGTCTCCTTCTTCAAAACTTTGAATAAAAACTGCTAGATTGTCTTCTTCTTCTCCTTTATATTTTTTCATATAAAAATGAGCTCCGGACAAACTAACATCACTTAAATCTACCTTATTATCGACTACTTTTTTTGCATTTTGAAGTGAAGTTTTAAGGTTTTTCACAAAGATCAAAGTATCATTATGATGATCTCTAATTTCTATATCTTTCAATTGAACATTACCTAAAAAAGATAAATCAATTCTTTTTATGACAATGTTTGTTTTAAAATCATCATTAATTCGTTTTGTCGCAATTTTTGCCAACTTACTTTGAACAGCGGGAATAGACAAAACTATTACGAGAAGTAATAAAAGGACTGCTAAGACTCCTACAATTCTAACCGTTATTTTCCTAACTCTTCTAATGATATTGACCTCCTAATTTTTCAGAAAGAAACTACAAAAATTCTGCCTTATTGCAAAGAAACGCCAATTTTAACGAATATCTAACGTATTATGAATATTTTTGCGCTGATAAATCCAAACAGTTTTGAGCGAAAAATCTATTTATATTTTAGGTATAGAAAGTTCTTGTGACGATACTAGTGCAGCTGTAATTCACAACGGTAAAGTCTTAAGTAATGTTGTGGCAAACCAAGAAGTTCATGCTAAATATGGTGGTGTAGTTCCTGAATTAGCTTCTAGGGCTCATCAACAACATATTGTTCCGGTGGTTCAACAGGCAATAGCACAAGCTGGAATTGCAAAATCTGATTTAAGTGGTATTGCTTTTACAAGAGGTCCTGGTTTAATGGGTTCACTTCTTGTAGGAACATCTTTTGCCAAATCTTTAGCACTAGGTTTAAACATTCCTTTATTGGATGTAAACCATATGCAAGGCCATGTTTTAGCACATTTTATAGAAGAAGAAGGAAGTAAAATTCCTCCTTTCCCTTTCATTTGTTTAACCATTAGTGGTGGACATACACAAATTGTGAAAATTTCGAATCATTTTGAAATGGAAGTACTTGGTGAAACTATAGACGACGCTGTTGGAGAAGCCTTTGATAAATCTGCAAAAATTTTGGGATTACCTTATCCAGGTGGACCTTTAATTGACAAATACGCCAAAGAAGGAAATCCTAAAGCGTTTGCTTTTACACAACCAAAAGTTGGTGATTTAGAGTTTAGTTTTAGTGGTTTAAAAACTCAGATTTTATATTTTGTTCAGAAAAATGTGAAAGAGAATCCGAATTTCGTAGAAGAAAATTTAGTTGATATTTGTGCTTCAATACAACACACGATTGTAGAAATATTAATGAAGAAATTAAAAAACACTGTAAAACAAACTGGTATAAAGCATATTGCAATTGCTGGTGGTGTTTCTGCAAACTCTGAAATTAGAAAACGACTACAATTAGCAGAGAAACATTGGGGATGGACAACTTACATTCCTAAATTTCAATATACAACTGATAATGCTGCTATGATAGCTATAGTTGGCTATTTAAAATATTTAAACAATGATTTTGCAGATTTTTCTGTTTCTGCAAAAGCTCGTTTAAAAGTAACAGAATAAAAAAACTACTTTACAAAAATGTAAAGTAGTTTTTGTTGTTGTAATATTATTTTTTTTACTCTTTATCTTGCTTCCAAGTTTGTAATGCTTTTACAGCTTCATCAGTGTAATCAGTAAATAATCCATCTACACCTGCATTAAAAAATAAATGATATTCACTTTCTGGGTTTCCTCCACTCCACTGTGTGTTTTCATTTCTAAATGTGTAAGGATGTACTTGTAAATTGCTATTATGAGCTAATTCAATGAAGTTTGTTGGTTCTAAAACTCTAATATTATTAGCGTCTGTCTTATAAGAAATAATAAAAGGTTTCCATGGTCCAATTCCTTCGGCATAACTAGCTGTAAATTCCATTCCTTCTTTGGTAGTAAAAAACTCATATGTCCTCTGATCTCCGTTTACAAAAAAATCATAAGGAGAACCATAAGAAATAAAATCTCCATCTGGCACATTAAAATCTAGAGATCCGTCTTGATTAATATTATATGTTGAAATTAACTGTACTAACTTCACAGGCGATTTTGTATTTATATATTGTAATGGTTCAACTTCAAAACACTGAACAAAAATTACAGAATCAAATGTATTGTAATCATTCTCTTTTAAAACTTTGATTAACTCATCTTCCATATAATGCACACCAAAAACTTCGTTATGGAAATACGGATGTTTAATTTCTGGATAAATTCCAATCACTCTACCTGTAGTTTGTGTTTGCGTTTTTGCTAAAGTAATTACCTCTTCAAATGTTGGAATATCAAACTGATTATCAAAATTAGTTGGTCTTCCTGCGTAAGCTTGTTTTGCTTTTAATTGCTTGATTTGTGCTAAGGTAAAATCTATAGCAAACCAATCGGTTACCATTTTACCATCTAAGTTTTTTGTTGTTTTTAAGTTTGCAAATGCTTCTATATCTGCTACGTTAGTGGTTCCAGAAAGCATAGGCTCATGCCTAACGATTAAATGACCGTCTTTCGTTAAAACTAAATCTGGTTCAATAAAATCTGCTTCTAATTCGATTGCTTTTGTGAAACCTTCAATTGTATGCTCTGGTAAAATAGATTGTGCTCCTCTATGGGCAATAATTAACGGTCTTTTTTCGCTACCGTTGTCATTGTTATCATTATCATCTGAACAAGATGTAAACATGCTAATAGCTAGAACAGCTAGGGAAATAAATTTAAATAGATTCATTTTGGGACTAATTTTTTAATTTGTCCAAATAACAAAATCTAGCATTCTTTCAAGTTAAAATAAAATCACCCTATTTCAATAAAAAGTTAAAGAGAATATTATGAACTTTATAAGATTGTTAAGTCATATTTTTTTTAAAAATTTAATAAATAAAAAATCCCACACAATTTGTGCGGGATTTGTAAAATTATAATTTCTAAATAATTTTTATTTCTTTGTTTTAATAGAACATCCGATAGCTTTAGTTTGTGTTTTTGTTGGCATATCACCATCTATTAAACTTAAAATTGCTTCTTCTACATACTTAACGCTAGCATTACTCGCATCTCTTGCATTGTTATCAATGGCTCCAATGTAAGATAAAATAAAGTCTTTCTTTTTTCTTTTTAAAATAAAAGTATGAGGTGTTTTAGTAGCACCAAATTTTGGATACACTTTTTGTCCATCATCGAATAAATATGGAAAAGTAAATCCTTTTTCTTTAGCTCTTACTTTCATAGATTCATAATCATCTCCCTGAGATACACTAGGGTCATTTGGATTTATTGCTACAACAGGAAATCCCATTTCCTTATAAGTCTTGTCTAAGGCTATAATTCTATCTTCATACATTTTAGAATACGGACAATGATTACATGTGAATATCACTACTACTCCACTAACATTGTTATAGTCACTTAAAGAAACCATTTTACCGTCGATATTTTTTAGCGTAAAGTTATCTACCTTATCTCCTATTTTATAAGCTCCTTCATCTTTAACTGTAAAAGCTACACTTACTAAAAGTACAAGTAAGGCAAAAACTGATTTAAAAGTTTTCATAATATTTAATTTAAAAATTGTTGTAATTCTTTGTTTAATAAATCGTAATTAAATGACTGCTCATAAAAAGCTCTCTTATCATTTTTATATATAATAGTTGCAGGAATTGCTCCCGACCATTCTGTAGAAATTCCGTTAATCCATTTATCTTGATCTGGATCATCTAAAACCACAACTTCTGGTTTTAATTGGTGCTCTTTTATAAATGGTAATAACTCACTCTCAATTTGATTAGGAAAGTCTAAACTTACAAGTAATAACTCTACATTTTTATCCTTATATTCTTCATTTAATTTTTCAAATGCAGGTAGTTCTTCTACACACGGCTTACACCAAGTTGCCCAAAAATTAACAACATGAACTTTATCATCTTCCTGCTCCAATAATGGTTTTAATTGATCGTAATTTAAGATCCTTATAGCTCCATCTGTTACTTTTAAATCTGCTGAAGTTACTTTCTTGTTTTTTGTATTACAAGAAAAAATAAAAGTTGAAGCTAATACTAATAAAATTAATCTGAATTTCATCTTTTAAAATTAAGTAATCTCATAAAATATCGAAAAAGTATTAACGCTTTTTAACTAAAAAAAATCCTCTTTTTATACGATTTATACAATAAACAGTGAATTATCTCATTAATATC
>ERZ1740052.97-NODE-97-length-29461-cov-6.232572_pt1 | contig 29461 bp, 24 predicted proteins | sample MGYA00581750_ERZ1740052 | MGnify/ENA primary metagenome ERZ1740052 (study PRJEB43018, sample SAMN04849743) | marine metagenome | isolation source: floating plastic debris | place: Pacific Ocean | collected 2008-08-30 | study: EMG produced TPA metagenomics assembly...
GCAATCTCTTTTGAGGAAATATTTAAGCGTAATAACATCGCTAATTTTATTTCTGAAGATGATAACTTATTCGTGGCTATTTCTGTTATTTTTTTGCTGAAATCAGGATGTATTTCTGAAAACAGATTATTAAAATCTAACCACTCATCTTCTTGTTTCAATCTAAAATCTATTTCTTTGGCTAACGTTTGTAAATTCCTTTTAAAATCTAAATGTTCTCTTTTTGTAATTTTCTTTAAGTTAGAAGAAACATCTGATAACATTTTATTTTTCTCAGACAATTGCAAACTGTATTTGGATAATGATGCAGTTTTTAATTGAATATCGTCTTTCAATGATTTTTCCATCATTCTTTTGTTATCTAATTCAGCTTGTAAAACTCTTTGTTTGTATTCATGTAATTTCTGTTTAGACTTTTGTCGTTTTAAATAAAAAAACAAGAAAACGCTCAATAATAATACTGAACTTAAAAGTGTTACCAAAAGTAACTTTTGATTCGATTCACTTACTTTATTTGTTTCTTTTAATAATTTTATTTCTGCTTCTTTTCTGTCAGATTCGTAGATCGTTTGTAAAATATTAAGTTGATTCGATTTCTGTTTTGTTAATGTGATTTCTTTATACTCTTCAGATTTTACTCGGTAAGCATAGGCTTTTTCAAAGTTTTCTATTTCAGAAAATGATTTTGAGAGATCTTTATATGCTGATTCTAACAACTCACTATTATCTAATTGAATAGCTAAAACCAAACCTTTATTGTAAAACTCTATGGCTTCTAATACTTTTCCTCTTTTTCGAAAAACATCTCCTAGATTGTTTAAAACATCAACTTCTTGATAAGAATTCTCATGCTCGAGTAACTGATACGCTTCAAAAAAATATTCATAAGCTTTATCAAACTGATTTAAATCTTCGTAAATACTACCAATATTGAGTTTTACAGAAGCAACTCCGTGATTATCTTTAGTTATTGAAAATACTTTTAAACTCTTTTCTTGATATTCTAATGCTTTTAAGTAATCTGATTTTTTCTCGTAAATACTTCCAATATTTGCTAATGAATTAGCTTCTTCTTTTTTGTATTTTAATTCTTTAGATTCTTGCAAGGCTTTCTGAAAATATTCTTCAGCTGTTGCATAGCTTTTCATAGCAAAATAGACACTTCCTATTTGATTTTTAATCCATATAGATAACGTATCAACTTTAAAAGACATCTTTAGTGCTTTGTTTAGCACTTTAATTGCTTCTGTATTTAGATCATTTTTAGCATAAAATACTCCTCTTTTATAATATTCATTTCGTTTATCATGCTGTTTAAATTCTCCATTAATGGAAGACACTTCATAAACTGAGTTTACATAATTAACAACTAATAAACAAAAACTTACATTTAAACTAAATAAAAGATTAACAACTCCTTTCATAACCAACAAAACAATTAATCCCACATAAAACTAAAGTTAATAAATTGTTATTTTAATTATTCAAAAAAAGCTTCATTAAGTAAGCATAAAACGAATTATACTAAAAAAGAAAAATCACCTTTTAAAAAGGTGATTTTAAGAACCAATACAACTAAAGTAGTAGCCTAATGTAAAAGATCTAGCTGCTTTAGTAGATTATTAAATACGATTAAATTTTTATTCCCTTTAAAAGTTAAAGTCTTATTATCGAAATTAACGATTGTTTTAGGTAAATCTCTTCCTTTTTTACTTTCAGAATTAACTACAGAAGATAGTTTAAAAAATTCTCCTATTAATAATTTCACCTGTTGTGTGGAAATTTGATATTCTGCTTCTCCTTTGATTTTAGTATTGTTAACTCCGTTAAAAATTACTTTTCCATTTTGATAAACATATAAATCAAAAACAGGACACTTGCCTAAACATGCTGTTTTTCTATAATGTATTTTATCTTCTGGAAAATTCTTTGCAGTTGAACAACTCACTATCAAAAAAATTATGATGATATATAACTGTTTCATGATTTTAAATTTTTAAATGCGCCAAAACTATTCAACATGAAAGAACCTGAACAAGTGTTTTGGCGCTAAGAGGGATATTTTAATGCTTATGACGTCTACAAGATTTTCCAATTCTATTTGCTTGTTTCCATTTTCCTGGCTCAGGTAAAACAAAGCTATTTCCACCTCTACTTCTAAGGTTTAAATTCGTACGAATATGGTTTCTAAAGTCTACAATTTCTTTTCTATTGTTAATTAATAACATTTTCTTTTCTGCTATTGTATTACCTGCTGCGATATCTCTTTTAGTCACATAAGTAGCAAAAACTTCAGCAATATCTTCTGCTGGATTTGTAGCAGCATAATTAGTTACAAATCGATCTCTGTTTGCTTCATAAAAATTATTTAAAGCTGCTTCTCCTTCATTATTTGCTTTTTCATAAGCACTCCAAATATCTGCCCAATACTTTTGATATAACTCGTTAATGTATGCATTAGGTTTTGCACAACCTTCACCTGGATTGTATGTAGCACAACTTGTTTGACTTGAATCTAATTGAGTATCGTTTAACGTTAATACATGTCCGAATTCATGAATAATGGTGTAAGCTAATTCTCCTCCATTATTAAAACCTCCTTCGTAAGCATAGTTGATCGCGATTCCCATTTTCCAGCTCGATAAATCTTCTTTTATTTGAACTACAAAACCAGCGCTCCCCGTTGGAGTTCCATTATAAATAACAAATTCTCCTACTTTTTTTAACTGATCTAACGGAACAATTTTTAAAACTAAATCCCAAATTTGATTATGTTTCGCAATATCTTTTTGATAAGCTAAATCTTCACCTGTAACTTTGTAATCTTGAATTTTATTAATTTTATCACCATTTACTTTGTACAAAGTAATTTCTCCATCTTCACTTGTTGCCCCTTGATTTCCATCACCTGTCGGATCGGTCGTATCTGGCACAACATTATCTGTTGGAATTATTACTTCATCATCACTACAACTTGTAACTACACTTAGTGTAAATGCTACTAAAAATAAAAACTTGAACACTTGTTTAAAATTTCTCATATTCATATCATTTAATAATTAATAATTTATGCCTGATTTGAATAAGAAACAGCCATCTAAAAATCTACCCTACCTTTTTTGATTAATTTTTTTTTATGTTTGCTTTACATGGAGCAAGAAAATTCAATATGTAAACCCAAAGTCTTTGAGGAAGTGTTCGACACACATTCTGAAAGTCTTAGAAATTATATGTTTTATAAATGTGGTGATGTAGATTTGGCGGAAGATTTCGTACAAGAAAGCTATGTTCGACTTTGGAAAAACTGTGCTAAAGTTCTAATAACTAAAGCTAAATCGTATTTATTTACTGTAGCTAATAATTTATTTTTAAATCATGTAGCTCATAAAAAAGTAGTCTTAAAACATCAAAAAGCTCAAGAAAAAAAATACACTTATGAAACACCAGAATTTCTTTTAGAAGAGAAAGAATTTATGGTAAAACTTCAAAATGCAATAAGTGAGTTATCAGAAAAACAACGCGAAGTTTTTTTATTGAATAGAATTGACAAGAAAAAATATTCTGAAATTGCAGAAATGTTAGGAATATCTGTAAAAGCAGTTGAAAAAAGAATTTCTGCAGCTTTAAAAAAGCTCAGAGAAAAAATAGATGTAATATAGTTAGGGTAAATTATTAATAAACTGTTTTTAAGAAACAAACATCCTAAAAACTCAAATATGGAAATCAATAAAGATGAAACTTTTTTAGCCAAGTGGATGAATGGTGAATTAAATGCTGAAGAATTAGAAGCGTTTAAAAAGCATCCTGATTTTCCATTATATGAAAAGATTATTTTTAAATCAGAAAAATTAGCTGCTCCGCCTTATGATAAACAAAAACTTTTATCAAAAGTAAAGGAAGAAATTGAAGATGCTAAAAAACCAAAAGTAGTTTCCTTATACTCTAAATTTACTATTGTAGCTGCTGCATCTCTATTAATTTTGTTTAGTATTTTTTATTTTAAAAATTCTGCAACTGTATACAACACCAATTTCGGAGAACAATTAGCCGTTAATTTACCTGATGATTCTGAAGTAATATTAAATGCAAAGTCTTCTATTTCATTTAAAGAAAATGAATGGTCGAAAGCAAGAACGATCAACTTAAAAGGAGAAGCTTTTTTTAAAGTAAACAAAGGAAAAACATTTACTGTTGAAACTGATTTAGGTAAAGTAACTGTTTTAGGAACTCAATTTAATGTAAATATTGAGAATGATCTTTTACAAGTAAATTGTTACGAAGGAAAAGTAAAAGTAAGCGTAAATGAAAAAGATGTATTTCTAACTAAGGGAAAAGCATTTAGGATTACAAAAGACACAACTGAAGAATGGGAATTCAAAGCAAACAACCCTAGTTGGCAGAATGGTGAAAGCACATTTAATAGTGTTCCTTTAAAATACGTTATAAAAGCAATTACCGATCAATATAATGTAGAAATAAACGCAGCTGAAGATATAAATTTAAACTATCTTTACACTGGTGCATTTACTCATGAAGATTTAAAAATAGCTTTAGAAACTGTTTTTACCCCATTAAAAATTAAATTTGAGTTTACAAATAAAAGCACCATTTTACTCGTTAAACATTAATGACGCTTAAAAAAAGGTACATTTTTCTTGCTTTTATTTTTATTTCGAACCTCCTTTTTTCTCAAAAAGATGGAGACAATAACTACCTGAAAAATATTTTAATAAGCTTAGAGAAAAAACATAATGTTAAATTCTCGTATGCAGATGATGTAATTAAAAATAAAAAAGTTAACACAAAACTTTTACAACTTTCATTTAAAGAGTTACTTGTTAAACTTGAGAAGCAAACTAATTTAATTTTCAAAAAAGTTTCCGATAGATATATACTTATTTTAGAAAAAGATAATAGTTCATTTATTTGCGGTTACGTAAAAGACAACTATTCTAATGAACCTATTTTTGGAGCAGAAGTTTACTTAGCAGATAATTCTATAGGAACTGTTTCTAATGAAAAAGGATATTTTGAGTTATCTGGACAGAGAAAAACAGATACCTTGGTTATTTCTTTATTAGGATATCAATCTAAAAGAGCAATTATACCTCAACAAAAAAATACTGAATGCAGGCACTATAATATTGAAGAGCATTCTTCGCAATTAAATGAAATCCTCATTACAAGCTATTTAACAGATGGAATTACAAAAAGTAATAATGGAACTATAGAAATTTCTCCTCAAAAGAGAGGAATTTTACCTGGTTTAACAGAACCAGATGTCCTTCAGAGTTTACAATTATTACCAGACATTCAAAGTCCGAACGAAACAACTTCTGGTTTACATATCAGAGGCGGAACTCCAGACCATAACCTTGTCCTTTTTGATGGAATTAGAGTTTATAATCCTGCACATTTTTTTGGAATGATTTCCGCTTTCAATCCTTATATAATTGATAAAGTAAACATTCAAACCAGTGGTGTAAATGCAAAATTTGGAAATCATATTGCTGGAGTTATTGATATAGAAACTGACTCTAAAATAGATTCTATAATTTCTGGTGGATTCGGAACAAACTTAACTCACGCCGACGCTTTTTTAAAATTTCCATTGAGTAAAAACACAGCTATTCATATTGCTGGTAGAAGATCTTTAACTGATGCTTTAAATAGTGTTACATTTCGAAGAATATCTGATCGTGTTTTTCAAAATTCAATTATAGCTAGTAATGAACTTAACGATACTGAAAACTTTTTTGAAAAAGATAACACCTTCTTTTTTGATGATTTGCATATTAAATTTCTAGCTAACTTAGGTAAGAAAGATCGTATTTCTTTAAGTCATATATACGTTAATAACAAACTAGACTATAGGTTTGGAAACGAAAATAGAAGTTTTATTCAAAATGATGATTTGTCTGTTCAAAATTTTGGAATTAGTGGTTCTTGGGATAGAATTTGGAACGATAATTTGAAGCAAAAGACAACTTTATACTATTCAAAATACAACCTAGATTACACTTTTAATGGAGAACAAACTGTTGGAATTCCATATACTGAATCTTCAATAAAAAAGAATGAAATAAAGGAGTTTAGTTTAAAATCTTCATTAAATACATCTTTTAATGAAAAACATCAGTTAGGCTTTGGTATTGAATATATTAGAAACAGAGTTAATTTTACGCTAGGTCGAACATATTCACTTTTTCCTGTTAATGATTATAGAACAGAAGAGGAAAATACGAACAATACCTTTTCTTTATTTTCAGAATATCAATTTAAAAAGAACAAAGATTTCAATATAAATTTAGGTATTAGAAGCAGCTATTTTTCTATTGAAAAAAAATTCACTTTTGCTCCCCGATTATTCTTACAAACGAAATTAGTAGATAACGTTTGGGTAAATATTTCTTATGAAAAGAAATATCAAAATATTAGCCAATTAATAGAGTTCTCTACTAGTGATTTCGGTTTAGAAAATAAAGTTTGGAGCCTTTCTAACAAAGAAGAAATCCCGATTTTAAAAGCTGATCAAATTTCTACTGGCTTTGTTTTTAAAAACAATGGTTGGTTGTTAGATCTTAATGCATATTATAAAAATGTAGATGGGTTGACTTCACTTTCAAGAGGAGTAACTTCAAATTCTAGTATTATACTAAACGGAGAAAGTAGTTCAAAAGGAATTACCGCATTATTAAAAAAGAACTTTGGTAATTACACCACTTGGATGAGTTATAATTTAGGAGAAACAGACTTTACATTTCCCCTTGCTAATAATGGTCAAGCATTCCCAGATGACAACGATATTCGGCATAGTTTTTTTTGGTCTCATAGTTATCGTATTGGACAATTTAATTTCTCTTTAGGTTGGAATTATAGAACAGGAATTCCTTTTACACAGGTTGTTGAAACCAACGAAAATGGGTTTCAGGATTTTGTAGTAAATGAAATTAACGGTGAACGATTAACATGTTATCATCGTTTAGATTTTTCTGCGACCTATAAATTCAATCTCTCTAAAAGTAAGCGTTGGAAAGGAAAATTAGGTATTTCTTTTTTAAATATTTACAATAGAAAAAATCAATTACAAAGACGTTTTTTCCTTGCTAACGATGGCTTTGACGATGTACTTTCTAATGAAGAAACTTTTTCGTTAGGCTTTACCCCTAATGCAGTTTTTAGAATAGAGTTTTAAAAAGAGACACTTTGAGAACTTTTTACAAATCCTCAAAGTTTAATCTCTTAACAAACATACATTATATATTCAAATTCTTTTTCATCATACCAATAAACTCACCATCTTTCATAGTATCTCTCGCTTTTAGTAATTGTTTCGCATCTTCTCCTGCTCTGTATCTTAATGTTTCTGAATTGTCAGTAGTCGCAGTATAAATTACATCTGCAATAAGTTCTGGTGTACTCATTGTATCAGCATCAAAAGCTTTTCCGAATCCTGCCATAGTAGTCGTTACAAAATCATTGTACGCAGTAAGGTTTTCATTATGCTGATAATCTAAAGATCTTCCTCCAAAATCAGTTGCAACACCACCAGGCTCAACTATTTTAACTTTAATCCCAAGTGGTTGAAGTTCATAATGCAACGATTCACTAAAACCTTCCACTGCAAATTTTGTAGCATGATATAATGGCATCAAAGGAAAAGTCATACGTCCACCTATAGAAGAAATATTAATAATAACTCCTTGTTTATTTTCTCTAAAATGTGGTAATAAAGCTTTAGTAACATCAAACAATCCAAAAACATTTACATTAAATTGTCTTTCGATAGCTTCTCTGCTTGCAGATTCGAAAGTTCCCATTAAACCATAACCTGCGTTATTTAAAAGAGCATCTATTTTTCCAAATTTCTCTATTCCTTCTTTAACTGACTTTTCTATAGAACCTAAATCTTGTACATCTAATTTGTTAACTAATACATTATCTAATGTATTTAAAATCTCTTCTTTTTCTGGCGATCTCATAGTTGCAATAACATTCCATCCTTCTTTTTGAAATTTTAATACTGTTGCTCTTCCTATACCTGTACTACTTCCTGTAATTAATATTGTTTTATTCATTTTTAAATATGTTTCTATTTTAAACCAACAAGTTTGTAACTCTTTTCAACTAGCTTTTGCGCTGCTTTCATATCAGATGCATTTGGGTTTGGTGATTTCATTGGCCAACCTCCTTTCTTACATTCTTTATCTCGATACAAAACACTATGCTGACTGAAATATGCTCCTGAATGTTTTGGAACATCATCTGACAACAATACATGAAGTGAAGTTTGAGCAGATTCCCAATTACTATTAGATATTGATTTTGTTAGTGGTTTAGCCAAAGTCATTAATGATCTTATAAAAAAACTACCTCCGCTTCCAAAATTCGATCTAGCCCAGCCTGGGTGAATCGAAGCCGTTGTAATATTATAATCTTTCAATCTTTCTCCTAGCTCCATTGCGTATTGAACAGTTGCGACTTTAGCTTCACCATAAGCCGCAAAATTGTTATACTTTCTATTAATAAAATTCAAATCGTTTAAATGAACTTTATATCGTTCTTTAGATGATCCAGCATGAACAACAGACGATAACATACCTATTCTTGATCTTTCTGTATTTTTTAAAGTATCTAATAAGAGTTCTGTAAGTAAAAAATGACCTAGAAAATTAACTCCAAATGTTTTTTCAAAGCCATCTTCAGTATATTGAATTCGGTTCTCCATAACAACCATTCCCGCATTACACATTAATCCATTTAATGATTTATATTTTTGAAGAAATAAAGACACAAACTTTCTAACAGACCATAAGTTTGCCAGATCAAGTTCGATAATATCATAACTCCCTTTCAAATAATAAAAAGCACTTGCTACCTCTTTAGCTGCATTAACTCTTCTGCAAGCCATTACTACATGAGCTCCTTGTTTAATTAACTGTTTTGTAGTTTCAAAACCTACTCCAGAGTTGGCTCCTGTAACTAAATATATTTTTCCTGAAAGATCTTTATCTAAGGTGTCTTTATCACACCAAATCATGTGTTTATGACTCATTGTCTTTGTATTTATATTACAAAGTAACGTCTACTTTAAATCCTTTTAAAACACAATATTCAGAATTGAAAACACAATGTTCAGAAATAAAAAAGCTTCATCTAAATTGATGAAGCTCTTATGTTTAATGAATAGTTTTCTTCCTAAATTCTCCTGGACTTTCGCCTACTTTTTTCTTAAACATCCTACTGAAATAATGAGGATAATTAAACCCTAAATCATAAGCAATTTCACTTACAGAAAAGCCTGTATTTAAGAGTTTATTTTTTGCTAGTCTTATAATATAATCGTCTATATAATCTTTTGTACTCTTACCTGTTTCTTTTTTTAATAAATCACTGAGATAATTGGTTGAGAAATGAACTTTTTGAGCAAAATATTCTGAAGTAGGAGTTCCTTGTTCTACTTGTAAATTATTATCATAATATTCTCTTATTAATTCTTCTACCTTACTCATTACATCAGAATTATGCTGTTCTCTAGTTATAAATTGACGATCATAAAATCGTTTAGAATAATTTAAAAGTAACTGTAAGTTTGTTATTATAACTTCTTGAGTATGTTTATCGATATTTGATGCCAACTCAGTTTTAATATTTGCTACAATATCTATAAGTGTATTTTCCTCTTTTTTAGATAAATGCAAAGCTTCGTGAGTACTATAATTAAAGAAGTTATAACTGTTTATTTTTTTACCTAAATCAAAATTTCGAATCAAACTCGGATGAAAAACAAGCATAAAACCATAAGTACTTGGTGTATGAGAATTAGAAGTGATTACTTGATTAGGAGCAATAAAACTAAGTACTCCTTCTTCGAAGTCATATTTATTTCTACCATAATGCATACCGCAATCACCATCTTTCAAAATAATACTGTACAACTCAGAACTCATTTTAACACCTTCATATTGACTTTTAATTTCTTGAGGTAATTCATCAATTTTTTTTACATCAATAACACCTATTAATGGATGTGTAGGCTTATTAAAATCAAAAGCATCAAATAATTGAGTAACTGACTCTATTCTAACTATTTCATTTGACATAAAGTAAGATTTAAATACATGATACAAAGTTATAAGTTATAAAAAAGAATGTAGAACACTTATTACTGAAGCAAAAAATTAGATTTCTTGAAATTGTGTTTTAATAGTAAAGTTAGTCTAGTTGTAATTATTAAAACTACTTCAATTTTCCTGAATTCATTTCATTTTTCCTTGAATTCATTGTATAGCTATTTCAAAGCTTTCATCCTCAAGATACTTTTGAGGTGTATTTAAACATGAAATATTATATAACTATGAAAATTATAGCTACTTTTTTAATCGTTTTTATTTGTGCTATTGGATTTGGACAAACTTATACTGGTAAAGTAATCGATAAACAAAATCAGCCTATTTCTTTTGCTAATATTGTAGCAAAAAATAAAACTAATAATTCAATTATCACAGGAGTAATTTCAGATGAAAACGGTGAATTTTCTATCAAAACAAAAAAAGAAAACATATTCTTAGAAATTAGTTTTGTTGGATTTACCACTAAAAAATTATTTCCAACTCAATCTAATATTGGAACTATTATTTTAAAAGAAGAAGGAGAACAATTACAAGAGGTTGTAATTACTGCTCGCAAAAAATTGATTCAACAAAAAGTAGATCGTTTGGTATTTAATGTAGAAAACACTGTAGCTGGAACAGGTGGAACTGCAATTGATGCATTAAAATCTACCCCAAGTGTAAATGTTGATACAGAAAAACTTGCTATCGTAGGTAAAGGAAATGTACGTGTAATGATAAATGATCGAATTATTCAATTATCAGGAAATGAGTTAATGGCTTATTTAAACACTGTTCCTTCTGATGATATTAAAAATATTGAAGTTATAACAACTCCTCCTTCTAAATACGATGCAGAAGGTGATAGCGGACTTATTAATATTGTTTTGAAAAAATCAAAAGAGAACAGTTGGAATAATCAAATTAGAACTTCTTATACACAAGCTACCTTTCCTTTATTTAATGTTGGAAATACATTTAACTACAATAAAGAGAAAATAAGTCTCGTAGCTTCTTTTAATGGAACTAAAGGTAATTCAGCTCAATTCAATGAGTTTAATATTATTTATCCATCGGCTTCAACAGTTACTAATCTAGATATGAAAAATAGAGAAAGTAGGATTTCTGGTCGATTTGGTTTAGATTACGACTTAACAGAAAACACTTCTGTAGGAGTTTTATATTCTGGTTCCTATGAAGATAAAGGAATTGTTGATGAAGGAAGAACATTAACAAATGATGGCAATGGAACATTTACAGACAATAAGGGTAATGCGGAATTAATTAATAAAAATCATTCGATAAATGCACATTATATTCAAAAGTTAGATACACTTGGAAGAAAACTATCTGTAGATTTAGATTACTTCAATTTCGAAAATGCGAATACTAGAAATTTTAGCAGTGAACAGTTTATCACTAACCCTAATTTTTTTGAAGCTGAAAATAGCACTAATCAGAAAATTAAAAATTACAGTGGGAGAATAGACATTCAACACCCTAGTAAATGGGGAAATTTTTCTTACGGCGCTAAAACTACATTTACTGAAACTGATAGCGATGTATCATTTTATAATAAGACGACTGGAACACCAATTTTTGATCCAACCCAAAGCAACGAATTTATATATTCAGAAAACATTAATGCTTTATACGCTGATGTATCTAAACCATTAGGAAAAAAATGGCAAACAAAAATCGGATTACGTTTTGAAAACACAAGAACAAAAGGAATTTCAAAAACGAACAATCAAACAAATATTAATTCATATAACAAATTATTTCCATCTGTTTTCATAGGATACAACCCAAGTAAAGAAAACATGTTTAACTTAAGTTATAGTAGAAGAATTAAACGTCCTAGTTTTGAGCTGTTAAATCCGTTTCGTTTTTATATTAATTCTATTTCATATCAAGAAGGAAATCCTTTTTTAAATCCTCAAATTTCAGAAAATCTAGAATTCAAACATATATTTAAAGGAAAACTTATAAGTAAAGCATTTGTAAGTTATATAGATGACGGGTATTTCAACATCATTAGAGCTGAAGATGGAGCACAGCAAAGAATTATAGTTACTTATGAAAACTTTTATAAGGCTTATAACTTCGGATTAACAGAAACCTTTTTATACAATCCAACAAAATGGTGGAACACAACAACTCAAGCAACTTTATCGAAAATGAATACACGTTATAAAGATGGTTTTGATTTAAATGCTGAATTATTAAGTGGTTGGAATTTTCAATTATATAACAGAAATACATTTCAATTAAATGAGGCCAAAACTATTCAAGCAGAAACAACTTTAGTTTATGCTTCACCTCAAAAGTTAATGTATTTCTCTATATCAGAAATGGTTAGTTTAGATTTAGGATTGAAATTTTCACTGTTAGATAAGAAGTTAAATTGTACTGTAGCTATAAACGATATTTTAAGACGAAAAGCTACAGATGTGAATACAAAAACCAATGGTGTAGATCAAACCTATTATAATTATTTTGACACTCGCAGCGTAAAATTTAGCTTAAACTACAGTTTTGGTAACAAAAAGATAAAAGTTAAACAACGTAACTCAGGAAATAAAGATGAACAAATTAGAGCTATAAAATAACTCTCGAACCATAAAACTGTTTAAAGAATAAAATACTTTAAACAGTTTTATTATAAACAAAAAATGTATTTTTCGAATTTAAAAATTACTACGAAGTGAAGATTTTCAATCTAAAAATAAATCTGAAACAAATTTTTATTGTGATGGCTCTTTTGCTATTAGGAAATGCAGTAAAAATCTTTGTTTTACATCAAGTAAGAACTATAGGAGATATTGATTTTTATGATTATTTCGATCATTTCTCTGTATTACTATTTGCAACTATTTCATTAATATCTGTATTAATTTCATGGAAACTCATTAATCAGGTTGATAAAACTAATACAATTCTAAAATTCGTGAAAGTTTATATTTTATCTTTTTTCTTATTCAATACTATTGGTATTGTTGCCGATTTTATTCTTTGGAAATCTGTAAGTAATTTAGAATATGATATTATGCCACGATTAATAAACACACTATCTGTTGCATTCATACTTAGCGATGTGTTTGCAGTAACCACAGCATTTTTATATTTCAGACAATCACAAACTACAACATTAGAACTGGAACAAACAGCAAGAGAAAAAGCAATACTACAATCTCAAATGCTTCAGAAGAATTTAGAGCCTCATTTTCTATTTAATAACTTAAGTGTTTTGTCTGGTTTAGCTAGAAAAAAACCAGAACAAATAGAAGATTTTATCGACGATTTCTCAGATGTATATCGTTACTATTTAAATCACGGAAAAAAGCAATTGGTTGAATTAGAAAATGAAATTTCTTTTTTAAAAAAATATATGAATTTAATGGAAAAACGATTCGGAAAGGCTTATCAAATTGAAAATAATATTGAAGATAGCCAAGGTTTCATTATTCCATGTTCATTACAGCTATGTGTTGAAAACGCTATAAAACATAACAAAGGAAATGAAGAAAATCCATTATTAATTACACTCTCTCGCGAAAAAAATTCAATCCTAATAAAAAATAAATTAAATAAAGTAGATTTTACTTTAGGAACAGGAACTGGAAATGATTATTTGAAACGTCAATATCAACTAAATTTTAATAAAGAGGTTGTCTTTACCGAAACTAATCATGAGTTTATTGTTAAAATCCCTTTAATATCAGAAATATGAAAGTATTAATTATAGAAGATGAAGCTATAAATATTGAAATCATTTCAGATCATATTCTTAGGTATAATGATAAAATTGAAATCGTAGCTTCATTGCAAAGTAAAGAAGAAGTTAAACAATGGTATGCGATTAATGAACAAGTGGATTTGGTTTTTTCTGATATTGAATTATTAGATGGAAATGTGTTTTCATTATTAAACACTAACATTATAAAATCTCCAATTATATTCACAACAGCTTATAATACTTTTTATCAAGATGCTTTCGAGGTAAACGGTATTGCTTATCTGTTAAAACCTATTAGTTTTAACAAGTTTAGCAAGGCTATGGAGAAGTTTAAATCATTACAAAACAAAGAAATAAACTGGAAAGAAATATCTGAAACTATTCACGGTTTAACCAATAATTACAAAGAGCGTATTATTATAAAAACTAAAACAGAAATAAAAATTTTAAGCACAAAAAATGCTAGTGCAATTCTATCTAATTCAGGAAAATGTATTGCAATAGATGAACACGGAAAAGAAAATGAATTCCGCTATAAATTATCCGATTTAATTAAGGAATTAAATCCGAAAGAGTTCTTTCAAATTAATCGTGGAGAAATTATAAACATTAATTTTATTGAAAAAATAGAACCTTATTTTGGTGATCGATTAGCAATTTCAATCAAAAATTACAAGCAGCATTTAATTACAAGTGCTGCTACTACTAGCGAATTTAGAAAATGGATTGAATAAACTATCTTTAAAAATCTTAAAACAAAAAACACTGAAGATTAAAGAAATCAACAGTGTTTTTATATTTATTATGTTGTCGGGGTGGCAGGATTCGAACCTGCGACCTCCTGCTCCCAAAGCAGGCGCGATGACCGGGCTACGCTACACCCCGTTTAACGGGCGACAAAGATATAACTTTTTTCTAACATTACTAATGTTTTTGAATAAAAAACAAATGTAAGATTAGTTTTAATTATCGTCTAATAGTAGAAATATATGTATATTGCTCAAACGCAAATAAAAAAAATATACATTTGTAGTTCTATAAAAAATACCCAATGTCAAATACTGTAGAAAGAATAAAATGTTTAATAATCGGTTCTGGGCCTGCAGGATACACTGCTGCTATTTATGCTGCAAGAGCTGATATGAAACCTGTAATGTATACAGGTATGCAAATGGGTGGTCAATTAACAACGACCACAGAAGTTGATAATTTTCCAGGTTACCCGAATGGTACAGACGGTACTGCTATGATGGAAGATTTAAAAAATCAAGCTGAGCGTTTTGGTACAGAAGTTCGTTTTGGTATGGTTACCAAAGTTGATTTCTCTACTGAAGAAGGAGGTATTCATAAAGTTGTTGTTGATGAGGCTACCGAATTAGAGGCCGAAACTGTAATTATCTCAACAGGAGCTACAGCTAAATATCTTGGATTAGAAAGTGAACAACGTTTAATTGGTGGTGGAGTTTCTGCTTGTGCAACTTGTGATGGTTTCTTCTATAAAGGTCAGGATGTAGTTGTTGTTGGCGCTGGTGATACAGCTGCTGAAGAAGCTACTTACTTAGCTAACATTTGTAGCAAAGTTACAATGTTAGTTCGTAAAGATTATATGCGTGCTTCTAAAGCTATGCAACATAGAGTAAATAAAACTGAAAACATTGAGGTATTATTTAATACTGAAATTGATGAAGTTATTGGAGATAATGTTGTTGAAGGTGTTAGAGCAGTAAACAATCAAACTGGAGACAAAACAGATATTCCTGTAACTGGAGTATTTATTGCTATCGGACATACACCTAATACACAATTATTTAAAGGTGTTTTAGATATGGACGAAACTGGTTATTTAATTACTAACGGTAAAACGACTAAAACGAATGTTCCTGGAGTTTTTGCTGCTGGTGATGTTCAAGATAAAGAATACAGACAAGCAGTTACTGCTGCTGGTACAGGTTGTATGGCTGCATTAGATGCTGAACGTTATTTAGGAGCTTTAGAATAGAGTTCTCAAACATAAAATTAGAAAAAGAGATTACGAAAAGTGATCTCTTTTTTATTTTAAACCTAGTTTATCTATTGTATTAAGAAGAGTTTTAGCTTTCATTTCATCTTCTAATTCAGTGAAGTCTTCTTTTATTACTTTTTTCACAAAACTTCCTTTTTCTAATACATGAATTTCATCGCAAGTTGTCGCTAAAGTTGAAAAAATATGAGATGAAATGATCACCAACTTATTCAGCTTTTTTAATTGATGAATAATTTCTGTGATAACAATATTACTTTGTATATCTACTCCATTAAAAGGTTCATCGAAAATAAAGACTTTATTCTTTTGTAAAAGAATAGCCGTTAAGGCCAATTTCTTTTTCATTCCTGTAGAATAATTAATCGCATATTTATCTAACGGTAAATCGAAAATATTACGTTTATCTATATCTTTTACACTTACTTCTCTAGCATTTAATATTAATTGTATGTATTCTCTTCCTGTGATTTTTGGAAAGAAATAAAACTCAGTTTGTAAAAAACCAATCGTGTCTTTTAAATTCGATATTGAAATAATGTTTCCATTATAATTTTCTATTCCCGACAAACAGTTAAAAAAAGTAGTTTTTCCTGCTCCATTTTCACCTACGATACCATATACTTTACCTTCTTCAAAATCAATATTAATATCATTCAATACTGAGTTTCTTCCATATTTTTTAGATAGATTTTTAATGCTTATCATGTAAAATGGATTTTAATTTTTGAATAGATTTCTTGTAAAAATAGCCAAATGTAAAAAGCACAAAAGGCGGTAAAGCTAAACTCGCTACAAATATCATTGAGCTTGGTAAATTCATTTTTTTAGGAAAATCACAATATTTGGCTATAATAGCCTGAATATAATATAAAAAACAAAGCAGATTAAAAACAACGATAATAAGTATGTAATGACTGAAAAAGAAAGCTAAAAATATAGAAATGGGTATACTTAAAATACTGGCATATAGTACGCCTATTTTTATTTTTTTAAAAAGGAATTCTTCCGCAGAATACTGGAATGACCACACATAAAATTCGTTTTCCATTTTAGAATAATATGTGGTTAGTGTTACAAACAATAATAATAAAGAAAAAATTCCAAGATTAAAATTACCTACTTCAATTGATTTGTAAGTTAACCAATATAATATTGGAAACATGTAAAAACTATTCCTAAAACCTAAAGGAAATTCAAATGGCTTTTTTCCAAATGGCGTTGGAATAACAACACTAGAAGAAATCTTTGTTATTAATTTACTTAAGATTAATATCGAAATGAAAACGTATACTAGAAATATGTATTCGCTTTGATAAATGAAGTATAAAACAAACGGTATACTTATTACTAAGTTTTCTATAATTCTTAGCTTGTTGTATAATTTTTTGGTGAAATTAAGCTTTAAAAAATCATTTCGTTTTTTTTCACTCAACTTAATTAATACAGATATAAACAACAATAAATAACCATAAGCTGCATAATCCTCTAAAGTATAAAATATGAAATTAGAACTTAAAACGAATAAAGTAAGTAAGATAGGATAAGCAAATAGTGGTGGCACTCCAAAATCATTCAAATGTCGATTAAACATTTTTATTTGAAGTTTTATATACCACTTCATCTATTCTTTTTTTGCCTTAGGAAAAGCTTGTTTATTAAAAATAAATAATAAAATTACACCAATGGTAATCCAACTATCCGCTCCATTAAATATAGCATTAAAGAAAGTAAAACTTTCTCCTTGATACATTGGAAAGTATAGCATATCTACCACTTTTCCGAAGAAAAAATCAGCATAACCATCTTCTGGAAACATAGTGGCAACAACACCTCTATCAGACTTACTAAAAATTACTCCATAAAAAACAGAATCGATAATGTTTCCTATTGCTCCAGCAAGAATTAAAGAAATTGCGATTACTACTCCGTTATGAATTTTACTTTTTATAGTTTGTATTAACCAGTAAATAATACCAGAAACAGCAACTAATCGAAACAATGTTAAGAATAACTTTCCTGCTTTTCCTCCAAACTCAAACCCCCAGGCCATTCCATTGTTTTCAGTAAAATGAATTCTAAACCAATCTAAGCCTAATACTTTTATTTCTTCTCCTAACGAAAAGTGTGTTTTTATGTAAATCTTACTAATTTGATCTATCAATATCGCTAGAATTACGGTAAGTATCGCTATAGTTTTCTTAGACATATTTAAAATTTAATAGCGACAAAAATAAGAAAAGTATTATGAATAAAGTAAGTAGCTTTCAGGCAAAAAACTATTTTAAGGAAAATTTATCAATATGAAAAAAATATAGTAAGTTGCTTGCCTTATGATGGATATTAAAACGATAAGTCCAAGCACTGAACTTTCTAAATATATTTGCTTTTATTATGAACTCGAATTACGTGATGAAAGTTATCATGCATTTCCATCTGGTAATAATGTAGTTTGTATTTTTGAAAAGGCTAATGTTAGTTATAAAGACGACTGTATTTCTATTAAAGAAGACTCCAATTACCCGAATACCTTTACTGCTTTAAATAAATATGCTAAACCTTTACAGGTTAAAACAGAAGGGCATGTTCGTGAATTTGTTATCATTTTTACACCCTTTGGTTTATCTCAGTTTACAACTAAAGATTTTACTAATATTCCTTTTTTTCAAATTGATGATTTTAAAGATTTTTTCGATCAAAATGGTAATTTCTTTAGTCAAACTATAGAAACTAAAATCAAAATCGTAGAAGAATATCTACTTAGTAAATTAAATGAAAAAAAAGAATTAGATATTATTATTCAAGCTGTACATCTTCTTCAAGAAGAAAAGCTAAATATTGATGAAATTGCTAAAGAATTACATTGCAGCTACAAAAAACTATATCGTTTATTTATAACACATTGTAGATGTTCTCCTACTATTATTAGAAATAATATTCGTTTTAGAAATGCTTTAGAAAAAATAAAAGAGAAAAATAAAGACTTTAAACTTTCCGACATTGCTTACGAACAGAAATTTTACGATCAAGCTTCTTTTAACAGGATGTTTAAAGCTCAAACCGGAGTTACTCCAAATCAATTTTTTAAAGAAGTAAATATCTTTTCTGACGAAAACATCTATTTTAAAGATCTTAAATAGTGTTAATGTCCATTTAATACAATTTTTTGTAGTTCGATAAAGATAGTTTTGAGGTTGATAAAGTTTTATCTAATTAATCAACCTATGAATAATACCTCTCTAGAAACTACACAGTGGTCTAAAAGTGAAAAAATCTTATTCCGTTTTTTCTTTACTTATTTTGTGCTATTCCTATTATTTATGCACGATATAGGTAATTTTTTTACTTTTTTTCTATCTAAAATAGTTCCTTGGTTTGGTAAAACTATTTTCAATATCGATTATGAAATAAAATCAGCTTTCACGGGTAGTAGTGATACTACATACAATTATATTTTAATTTTTACTATTTGTCTATTTTCTGTCTTATCTACAGTCATTTGGTCTTTGTTAGATAGAAATAAAGCGAATTATAAGAAACTATACTACTGGTTAACTGTTTTTTTAAGGTTTTACCTAGGATTAATGTTAATCAGTTATGGAATGGCTAAAATTATAAAAACACAATTTCCATACCCTTCATATAATCGTTTAAATCAAACTTATGGAGACTCTTCTCCAATGGGATTAGCTTGGACGTTTTTAGGCTTTTCTAAAGGATATAATTTATTTATGGGATTTGCTGAAGTAGCCGCTGTACTTTTATTCTTTAGAAGAACGTTAACCTTTGGACTAATAATTACCGTAGCTACTTTGGCGAATGTAGTTGCTATTAACTTTTTTTATGATGTTCCTGTTAAAATAGTTTCTTCTAATTTAATGCTTATGGCATTATTTTTACTTGCCTATAACTTTAAAGATTTATTTCAATTTTTCTTTCTAAAGAAACCAGTTCAAATTAGAGAAATAGAAAAACCTAAACTAAAAAATTGGCTGAACAAAACATTTATAGTTCTTAAAATAATTATCGTTTTTTTAGCGATTCCGTACAATCTGTATAGTAGAATTGGAATGGATAGTAAAAGTCCTTTAAAAGGATATTATGAAGTGAAAAATTTTGAAGTAAACGACTCTATTTATTCTATATCTGATACAACTAAATTTAAGATTACAAAATGGAAAGATATGCTAATTGAATCTAAACAATGGTTACGAATAAAAAAAGAAGACGATAAAACTAGTTGGTATGGAATTGATTTAAATGAAGAAAAAAACAAACTTAAACTAACTGGTTATAGAGATACTACCGAAGTTTACAATTTTAAATATAAAGAGATAGATACAGCGAATTTTATTGTAAGAGGCTCTTTAAAATCTGATTCTATATATATTAAATTTAAGAAAACTAAAGACTATAGAAAAAATTACCTCTTAACTAATAGAGGATTCCATTGGATTAACGAAAGACCGTTTAACAGATAATAATCGAAAATGAATATCCCTAAAGATAAATATCTAGTTCTTTTTGATGGAGATTGCAATTTATGCAACTCTAGTGTACAATTTATTTTAAAACACGATAAGAAAAAACAATTTGTTTTTACTTCATTACAAGGAAAAACAGCTGAAAAAATCATAGACAATTTTAATATTGATACTGATAAAGTAGATTCTATTTTGTTGTTTACTCCTGAAGAGAATTTATTTTATAAATCTACAGCGGCACTAAAAATAGCGTACCGCTTAAAGTTTCCTGTACATCTTGTGACTATATTTTTTATTCTACCAAGATTTATAAGAGATATTATTTACGATTTTATTGCTAAGAACAGATATAAGTGGTTCGGTAAAAGGGAATCTTGTTATGTACCAACACCAGAATTATCAACCAAATTTCTGGACTAACCCAACTTAGTTACACTAACCAAACGAAAGGTCATTAATACTAATGTATTATTGACCTTTCTTATTACATTTAAATCATTCAACTACCGATTCTTCAAAATGAAAATCTTCTATATTCACTCTTAAAGATTTCATAATTCCAAAAAACAAATAACAAACCTTCACTTCTTTCTCTCTTTGCAATTTACTTTCAGAAATAATAGTTAACAGATTATTTAAATCTAACTCGTCTGAAATAGAACTTTTAGGGAAATAAAATTCTTCTTTCGTTTGTAACAACCATTCGTCAAGAATTTCAACATCTATTTTATTATCTCTCTCATCTAATAAGTGAATTGACTTTATAATAAATAAGCTTTTTAATGTGTTGATTATTATTTCGTGATACTGTTCTTTTTTAAAACTATTAAATACATTCAATAAATATTGAACTCTATTTTCTAAAGAACTTTCTTCATGCTTTTTGGATAATGAGATAAAGAAATTTGTACAAATCTCAAGCTGATTACTCGTTAAGAAAGGAATGATGTTTTTAATATATAGTAACTGAAAATTATTATTCAGAACATCTTTTTCAGATAAAAAAACGATACTTTTTTCTGCTACAAGATTATCAAAACCATAGTAATAGTTTTCTATTTTATTTTGAGAAATAGCTTCTTGTATATCATCATTGTTCGTAAATCCAAAGAAATTGTATTCAGAAACAGGAGCTATATAATTGCTAATATTTAGTAGATCTTTTTGATCTAAAATACAGTTTTGATTTTCTCTATTCTTTGTATACTGAAATTGTTTTTCTATTACTTTTCCTCTGTAAGATCCACTGGTATGAATTGGGTACGATAAATAAGACAAATAATTAAATACGTGTTCTGAAAGTCTTATTGAAGCGAAATTTATTTCTTCAATAGTATCTTTTTTTATATCATTCTTATTGGCCGATATGCTATCTAATGATATCGTTGATATTTCATAATTAGGAATAAATGATGTTGTAAAACAATTATAAAGGTATTTAATGATGTTTACAAATGTATCTCCTAAACTATCTTTATCTTGAATTATACTATACTTATGTATTGATGAAAAAAACTTCCCAAAAAATGGAGAGCCACTTAAAGCGCCTAAAACTAAAGCTCCCATATCTTTATGATTTATGAACGATATATCATAAGTTACTCCTTGAATTTTTTCTTTTACAGCAAAGGTTTTACTATTGTTAAGTATTACAAAATCAACATCAGAATTCTTTCGGATTTCTTTTTTTGACATTATATCATGATTGCTACCAACAATTAATATGGAGTTTATATCTACATTCTCGCTAGTTAAACTAATTAACTTATTTAAAGAATTTAAAATAGTATTATAATCGATTTCTATATATTCCATCTATAATATTTATTAATGGATATTAGATAAATAAAAAATTAAGTATTCATCTAATATCCATTTTAATTTTTAGCTTTCTCTACATTCCCAATACTCCTGATTCCCCACAACATAATCCACATAACAATAGCCTCTAAAAGGACCATCGTAACAGTATTTTCTACAATCACTTAGAGAACTATATGCTCCTCCAATAATTTGTTTTTGTTCTTCGCTATTAAGTTCTTTTGAATTATTCGCTTTTGACAATAATTCTTCTTTCAAAAATTTCAAGCTTTTCATAAAATTTCAATTATTTATTTGATATAGGGTCTACTCTATTAAAAGGTTTTTCGACTTCCACCTTATTTGTTATTCAACAAATGTTTTTACTCTTTAGGTTAATTTCGTGTTTCTATAAATGGCCAATGAAATCTGGTTTGACAGCAATTTTTTATCCTTTTTCAAAGCAACAATTTGTAATAGTTAAATTAGAATTTAATTTTCAAACTCTTGTTAAGACAGCGTTATTATTATCTTTCTTTATAAAAAAGAAAAAGAGCAAAACGAAATCGTTTTGCTCTTTTTTTAAAAAAACTCTTAGTGCTTATATTTTTATCCTTTTAACCAAGCATTTAATAAATCTTTCTGTTTTTGAGTCGCATCTGATTTAGCTCCTAAACTTTTACCCATCGTATACGATTGAGTCAGTTTCGTTTTAATAACGATTTCTTTTCCTCCTCTTTCTAACTTCACTTCTACATCTGCTCCAGGTTGCCATCCGAATAATCCTCCAATTACTTGTCTTGCATTTTCTCTTGTTAAAGCAGTACCATTAATTACTTTAATTGCATCTCCTGGTAAAGCTCCGTTTTCAGCCCAAAAACTATTGGCTTTTACAGCTTCTGTAAAAATAATGTTTCCTGTAGCTTGATCTCCACGCAAAATAAATGCTCCTCCATTTCTTACATAATCTGTTTCAATTTTGCGTTCTGCAACACCTACTCCAACTTTTTCAAAGAAAGAGTTATAATCTATAGGAGTTCCTCCAACAACATGAGTGTTTAAAAATTCTCCGATAGAAGGATATGTCATTGCCGTAATTTCTTCAATTAATTTATCATCTTCGAAAGGTTGATTTTTACCGTATTTATTCGACAATTCTTTCATTAAAGAAAGGATTCCTCTTTCACCATTACTTTCTTCACGCATTAAAATATCAATACACATACCAATTAAAGCTCCTTTTTGGTATACATTTATATATTGATCATGATATTCTTTTTCTAAAATGTTTTCACTCATTTTAGTAAAACTCATAGCATCGTTCATACGAGAAGCACTATTAATTTTACCCATAATTTTTGAAAAGAATTCATCTTCTTTTACCAAACCTTTATTTACTTGGAAATGTGTTGCAAAATATTCTGTTACTCCTTCGTACATCCATAAATGTTTAGAAAACGTTGGTTGATCATAGTCAAAATAATGAACATCTTCAGAATGAACACTTAACGGAGTTACAATATGAAAAAACTCGTGAGAAACTACATCTATCATCGATTGTGCTAATCTAGTATCATCCATAACTTCTGGTAACACAACTACTGTAGATGTGTGATGCTCTAAAGCTCCAAAACCTTTAGGAGAACCTTCATTTTGTCCTGCTAAGTATAAATAAATATCATATCTCGGTGTACTATTAACACTACCTAAATAAGATTTTTGAGCTTGCATCATTTTTTCCATTACTGCTTTAATTTTTTTAGCAGAATGTTTTTTAGTTGGAGAATATACACTTAAGACAATTTTAATATCTCCTACATTAAATTCTTCTACATCTAATTCTCCATAAAACATAGGATTATCTGTAATATCAAAATAACGAGGGGCTAAAAAACTAGTTGTCACAGTAGAACCATCTTCACTTGTTTTCATTCCAACTTCTTGCAATGCAGAAGTTCTTTTAAACTTTGAAGGAGCAATTACATCTAGCTTGTATTGATTCTTTTTTAAAGCATCGAAATACCCAATAAATCCATGTAAGTTTAAAACATAGTTTGTTTCTTCAATATTAGTTCCTGATGGTGAAAAAGGAACTTCTTCTCCTATTCCTCCTACTTTTTCTTGATCGAAAGTATCATTTACAGCATATGAAACTTTATCTAATTGAGTAGCATTGGTAATTTCCCAAGTATTTTCATCAAGCTTTTGAACCGGTAAAGTTTCACCACTATAATCAAACGCTTTAAAATCGTCTACATATTTACCAAAATTACTCACAGAATAAGTTCCTTGAACAACTCTAGGCAATCTATAGGTTACTTTTTCAGCAGTGAATCTTCCTGGATTAATAATTACAGGAACCTGGTCATTTTTTACGTTTGTTAAATCTATACTAGATTCTATGGGATTATTAACTGCAGAATCATCTTTCTTTAGAGACTTAGTAGAATTACAACCTACTAATAACAATCCTGCTGCAACAGCAGTTAATGTATTTTTGTTCATTCGTATTTATTTTTTTTAATGGTCTTTAATTAGTTTACAAAAATTGCAATCTGTTACGAATTCACAAGAATATTTAACGCTTTTTATGAAATTTTATGAAGATTATAATTCATTTACGAAGATATTTGCTCGAATAGAAGAAACTTTAATTTGTTTTTTAAGGCTTCTGTTTTTTTTAAGATAAGGCGAAGTTTTTAAACTATCATTACATTTTATTTTACCTCTATTTGTTTTGATATTAAAGTTCGATTTTTTTGAAGAGAAATATACATTTCCTTGAAATAATTTTAAGTTTAAACTACGTTTTACTTCGTTCAAATTGACATATCCTTTTTCAATGAAAATATTTAAGTCTCCTTTATAATTTTCAGAAATAACATCTACATTTTCTCCAACAATAGTTAAACTCTTATTTTCAGGAATCTTAATTAACACAGATGCTCTATTAACTCTTTTCGTTATATATTTTCTGAAAACATTTCTTGACAACGAACTTGCTTTAAAATCTATTTTTAAGAAACTTTCAAACTCTTTTGTAATAACATCATAATGCTGTTCAGACTGGTTAAATACATGAATTTCTATTTCATTAGTCTCCGAATTTTGAATTTTCACTTCATCTAATGCTTTAACATTAACCTCTATTTCATTTAAAGGTGAAACAAAACTTTTAAAGGAACTATTTTGCCCCAAAATTGTAAACTGAGAGACAAGTATTATGACTAATGTAATGTAGTATCTCATAAAATAAAAAAGCTTCCTAAAAAGGAAGCTTTTACTTATTGTTTTCTTTTGGCCTCAATACTTAAGGTTGCATGAGGTACTAATTTCAATCTTTCTTTCTGAATAAGTTTACCTGTAACTCTACACACTCCGTATGTTTTGTTTTCAATACGAATTAAAGCGTTTTTTAGATCACGTATAAACTTTTCTTGACGAATAGCTAATTGCATATTACGCTCTTTAGCCATAGTCTCTGTTCCTTCTTCAAACGACTTAAATGTCGGTGAAGTATCATCTGTTCCATTTCCAGCACCATTTTCGTATGAAGATTTTAATAACTCTAAATCCTCTTCGGCTCGCTGCATTTTCTTTTGAATGATTTCTTTGAATTCTTGTAGGTCACTATCAGAGTACCTTACTTTAACATCTTCTGCCATACTACTATGCTTTTTCGATTAACATCTTACTTTTAATGGTATCAAACTCGATATCTGTACCATTTTCAATAGCATCAACAAAAACCAACTCATTAGTAAGTGTTTCTGTTTTTATGTAGTTTTCATTAGCTAACACAGATTGTTGTAACTCTTCTAGATTTAAAAACGTTAAATTGATTTTATCAGTTACTTCAAAACCTGAATCTTTACGTGCATTTTGAATTCTATTTACAAGTTCTCTTGCTATTCCTTCTTTACGTAATTCATCTGTAATCGTAACATCTAACGCAACTGTTAAACCACCAGCATTTGCCACTAGCCAACCTTCTATGTCTTTTGATGAAATTTCTACATCAGCCGTTTCTAATGTAATCATTTTTCCGCTAATTTCAATAGAAATTTGACCATCTTTTTCTAACTGAGCAATGTGCTCTTGCGTAAAAGACTGAATTTCAGAAGCAACAGATTTCATGTCTTTTCCAAATTTTGGACCTAAGGCTTTAAAATTTGGTTTGATTTGTTTTACTAAAATACCTGAAGCATCATCTAAAAGTTCTATTTCTTTTACATTTACTTCCGATTTTATTAAATCTGAAACAGCTAAGATTTCCTCTTTTTGAGTATCATCTAAAACAGGAATCATAATTCTTTGTAATGGTTGACGAACTTTTATTTTTTCTTTAGCTCTTAAAGAAAGTACTAAAGATGAAATTGTTTGTGCGTTTTCCATTTTACGCTCTAACGATTTATCAACCAAAGCTTCATTGAATTTTGGAAACTCTGCTAAATGAACACTTTCGAAAGATTCTTTGCCTGTTGCCGCATTTAAATCTTTATATAAACGATCCATAAAGAATGGTGCAACTGGTGCTCCTAACTTAGCTACAGTTTCCATACAAGTGTATAATGTCTGGTAAGCAGAAATTTTATCTTGAGCATATTCTCCTTTCCAAAAACGCCTTCTACATAAACGAACGTACCAGTTACTTAAGTGATCTTGAACAAAATCTGAAACTGCTCTTGTTGCTCTTGTTGGCTCATATTCTGCATAGAATTTATCAACTTTAGCAACTAAAGTATTCAATTCAGAAAGAATCCAACGATCGATTTCTGGACGCTCAGCTAATGGAATTTCAGCTTCAGCATAAGTAAATCCATCGATATTAGCATATAAACTAAAGAATGAATATGTGTTGTATAATGTTCCAAAGAACTTACGTTTTACCTCTTCAATTCCAGCGATATCAAACTTTAAGTTATCCCAAGGATTTGCATTTGAAATCATATACCAACGTGTTGCATCTGGGCCGTGATCTGCTAATGTTGTAAACGGATCGACAGCGTTTCCTAAACGCTTCGACATTTTTTGTCCGTTTTTATCTAAAACCAATCCGTTAGAAACTACATTTTTGTACGCTACAGAGTCGAACACCATTGTTCCAATGGCATGTAATGTATAAAACCATCCACGAGTTTGATCAACTCCTTCTGCAATAAAGTTTGCCGGATAACTTTCTTTATTATCAATTAATTCTTTGTTTTCAAATGGATAGTGCCATTGTGCATAAGGCATTGAACCAGAATCGAACCAAACATCTATTAAATCGCTTTCACGTTGCATTGGTTTTCCTGAAGCAGAAACTAATACAATTTTATCAACTACATTTTTATGTAAGTCAACTTTATCATAGTTTTCTTCAGACATATTACCAACTTCAAACTCAGCAAAAATATCTGAATCCAAAACTCCAGCTTCAACAGCTTTTGCTATTTCTGATTTTAATTCTTCTAAAGAACCAATACAAATTTGTTCTGTTCCGTCTTCAGTTCTCCATATTGGTAATGGAATTCCCCAGAAACGAGAACGTGATAAATTCCAATCGTTTGCATTCTTTAACCAATTTCCGAAACGACCTTCACCAGTTGATTTTGGTTTCCAATTAATCGTTTCATTTAAATCGAACATACGATCCTTTTTATCGGTTACTTTGATGAACCAAGAATCTAATGGATAATATAAAACTGGCTTATCAGTTCTCCAACAATGCGGATAACTGTGCACATATTTTTCAACCTTAAAGGCTTTATTTTCTGTTTTTAGTTTGATAGCAATTTCAACATCTATAGACTTTTCTGGAGCATCTTCTGTGTAATATTCATTCTTAACATACTTCCCCCCAAACTCCTTCAATTCTGGTCTGAAACGACCTTGTAAATCTACTAAAGGAACCGCGTTTCCATTCTCATCTAAAACTAATAATGGCGGAATTTCTGGAACTGCTTGTTTTGCTACGAAAGCGTCATCTGCACCAAAAGTTGGCGCAGTATGAACAATTCCTGTTCCATCTTCCGTAGTTACAAAATCTCCTCCAATAACACGGAATGCATTTTCTGCATTTTCATACGGCAATACATAATCGATTAATTGCTCATATTTAATATTGATTAAATCAGCTCCTTTAAACTCTTTAACAACATAAAAAGGAATTTGTTTGTCTCCTTCTTTATATGCTATTAGATCTGATTTCGCTTCAACTTTATTAAACTTTTTACCTGCAAATTGTTTTGACACTAAGTTTTTAGCCAATACAACATTTATAGGTTCAAACGTATATTGGTTATAAGTTTCTACTAAAACATAATCAATCTTTGGTCCAACTGTTAAAGCTGTGTTACTTGGCAATGTCCAAGGAGTTGTCGTCCAAGCTAACAAATAAATTGTTCCTTCATTCTGTAAGAAATCTGGTAACGTTTCTTCAACTGCTTTGAACTGCGCAACTACAGTAGTATCGGTTACATCACGATAACATCCTGGTTGATTTAATTCATGTGAACTTAATCCTGTACCTGCTTTTGGCGAATACGGTTGGATTGTATATCCTTTATAAATTAAATCTTTATTATACATCTGTTTTAGTAACCACCAAACAGACTCCATGTATTTTGGTTTATAGGTAATATATGGATCTTCCATATCAACCCAATATCCCATTTTATGAGTAAGATCATTCCAGATATCAGTGTAACGCATTACAGCTTTTTTACAAGCTTCGTTGTATTCTTCAACTGTAATTTTACTTCCAATATCTTCTTTAGTAATACCTAACTCTTTTTCTACACCAAGTTCAACCGGTAAACCATGTGTATCCCAACCTGCTTTACGCTTCACTTGATATCCTTTTTGCGTTTTATAACGGCAAAAAATATCTTTAATAGAACGTGCCATTACGTGGTGAATTCCAGGTAATCCGTTTGCTGAAGGCGGACCTTCGAAAAATACGAATGGTTCATTTCCTTCACGAGTTGTAACACTTTTCTCAAAGATGTTATTTTCCTCCCAATAGTTTAAGATTTCTTCTGCTACTTTAGGTAGGTTTAATCCTTTGTATTCAGTAAAATTCTTACTCATTTTTTCGTTCTATATATTGAATTTGCGAAATTACATATTTTATTGTAATTCCAATCTTTTACAAAAGATAAACGCTCCAAGAAAGGATCGTTTTTTTCATATTTATATTTTTTCTTTAAAATTGCTTAAAAATCTATATCTAGTTGATCTTTTTAAGGGGTATTTATGACATATTTCTTTCATTCTATATGCGCTCATAAGCAGTTTGAATACTCTGGAATTTTTCTTTAGC
>ERZ1740052.99-NODE-99-length-29272-cov-6.398775_pt1 | contig 29272 bp, 23 predicted proteins | sample MGYA00581750_ERZ1740052 | MGnify/ENA primary metagenome ERZ1740052 (study PRJEB43018, sample SAMN04849743) | marine metagenome | isolation source: floating plastic debris | place: Pacific Ocean | collected 2008-08-30 | study: EMG produced TPA metagenomics assembly...
AACTACGTAAGATAATTCTGGTAAATAGCCTCCAATATAATTGTAGTGGATATTTGTAACTACATTTAGTTTGTGTGAAAACTCATTTTGTAATAAAACTCCAATCTTTGGTGTAATTCCACCTCTAGCATGAAAATCATTCAAAATAGAACCAACATTAAATCCTCCATAAACAGCTACGTGAGGAATCCATCTTTTCCAGTCAAAAGAATGTCTTTTTTTCCAACTTCTAATTTCTTTAGACTTATCTTGATATGTAGGTTTATACACTAAATACTTAGCAGCTATGGTTAATTGACCTAAACTAAACTGAGATCTCGTAGATTGAAATACATTTGTAAAAGCAAATTGATTGCTTTGCAAAGCAGTTGTAAGACTAAATTCTAATTTTTCATCTATAGCTCCCATTCTAAAATGCAAGTCTAAACCAGTAGCTCTTGGATTACTAAAAATAGGAGTCTGAGCTTCGAATTGCCTATGAAAAATGCTAGTTTCTAGTTGATAAACTCCAACACCAACACTGTAAGGACTTTCAGAAAATCCTGGTCTATTTGAATTTATGACATCGGTATATTGTGCAAATAAAGGAAATGCAACAATCAGGGGGAGTAAATAAAAAAGTCTTTTCATCATAATCAACACGTACAATTTACAACAGTTACAAACATACAGTAAAAATATCAATCCATTAAGTTTACCAAACTATTAACGCAAGGTTTTGGCTCAAATTGTTATTTTTGAATGATTTTTAGAAAAACTATTAACAAGATACTGCAATAAAAATTATATGGGTTTAATAAAAACACTTCTTATAATTGGTATAATTTACTATTCATTTAAATTTTTAGCAAGATTGTTTGCTCCATATTTAATGAAAAAAGCTATGAGTAAGATGGAAGAGAAGATGAGAAATCAGAACCGTCAAAATACTGCAAGTGATATTAAAGTTGGAGAAACAGTAATTGATAAAAAGCCAAATTCAAATAAACAAAGCGATAAATCAGTAGGTGAATATATTGATTTTGAAGAAATAGACTAACCATGAAACTTACGAAGTATTTACCTCACGTAGGAGCAATTGTATTATTTATAGTTGCTTCTTTATTATATTTTAACCCTGTTTTAGGAGGAAAACAAATCAAACAAAGCGATATCACACAGTATATTGGTATGGCTAAAGAGATGAATGATTTTAGAGCAGAAGAAAATAAAGAACCTTATTGGATTGGTAATGCTTTCAGTGGAATGCCTTCATATCAAGTAGGGGCAAGGTTTCCAAACGATTTTGTTAAAGAGTTAGATTATTTGTTACGTTTTTTACCAAGGCCAGCAGATTATTTATTTTTATATTTTTTAGGTTTCTTTTTACTATTAAATGCTTTAAAAGTAGACTGGAAACTTTCTATCTTAGGAAGTTTAGCTTTTGGTTTTTCAACGTATTTGATTATCATTTTTGGTGCAGGGCATAATGCCAAAGCGCATACAATAGCATACATGCCAGCTGTAATTGCAGGAGTTTTGTATGTTTTTCAAAAAAGATATTTGTTAGGTTTTATAATTACTTCTTTAGCTATGGCTTTAGAGATAGCAGCTAATCATATACAGATGACCTACTATTTAGGTTTCTGTATTCTGATTTTAGGAATTGTAGAAGTGATAGATGCCATTAAGAATAAAGAATTACCAATTTTTGCTAAACAAGTAGGAGTTTTACTAGTAGCTTTTATTATTGGCATTGGAACTAATTCAACACGATTATTATCAACTAAGGAATATGCAAACTTTAGTACAAGAGGAAAATCTGAGTTAACTATAAATCCAGATGGATCTCCTAAAAAGAAAACAAAAGGTTTAGATAAAGCTTATATTACAGAATATAGTTATGGCATTTTAGAAACTTTCAATCTAATTATTCCTCGTTACATGGGAGGTGGAACAGTTGAAAAATTAGGTGAAGATTCTGAATTTTATAAAACTTTAGAAAAAAACGCAGGAAAAGCTGTTGCTAAAGATTATTCAGAACAAGTATTAACCTATTGGGGTGAACAACCAATTGTAGAAGCTCCAGCTTACATTGGGGCAGTAGTTTGGTTTTTATTTTTTCTCGGAATTTTCTTTGTAAGAGGAAAGCTGAAATATTGGTTAGTTAGTGCTACGATTTTTTCTTTATTACTTAGTTGGGGTAAAAACTTCTCGATCTTAACTAATTTATTTATCGATTATGTACCACTTTATAATAAATTCAGAGCAGTTTCTTCAATACAAGTAATTGCCGAATTATGTGTGCCTTTATTAGGTGTTTTAGGTCTCAAAGAATTCTTTAATAGCAAACAAACTGCAGAAGAAAAAACAAAAGGATTAATAAATGCAGTTTTGACTACAGGTGGAGTAATTATTGCAGGGTTAATTTTTGCACACATGTCTTCTACCTTCGAAGGAATAAGAGATGAGCAGTATAAACAATTACCAGCTTTAGTTGAAGCTTTAATAGCTGATAGAAAATCTATGTTGCTTACAGATACGTTAAGATCCTTAATTTTAGTAATACTTTCAGGAGGAGTTTTATGGTTGTTTTTAAAAGACAAAGTAAAGTTAGCACCAGTAATTATTACCGTAAGTGTTTTATTACTTTTTGATTTACTAAGTGTAGATTTAAGATATGTTAATAAAGACGATTTTACTTCAGCTAGAAATGTAGAAAGACCTTTTATTGCAAATGAAGCTGATAAAAAAATATTACAAGACAAAACTCATTTTAGAGTAGCTAATTTTTCTACTAACTTAATGAATGAAGGTAGAACTTCTTATTTTCATAACTCAATTGGAGGATATCATGCAGCTAAAATGATGCGTTATCAAGAGCTTTTCGAATATCAAATAGCTCAGAATAATTTGGAAATGTTGAATATGTTAAATACGAAATACTTCATAGGTAGTGAAACAGACATTCAACTAAATGATAAAGCTAATGGAAATGCATGGTTTGTTTCTAAATTAGACATAGTAGATTCAGCGAATGATGAAATGAAAGCTTTAAAATCGATTAATACTAAAGAAGAAGCTGTTATTAGAAAAAGTGATTATTCAGGTACAGATACTTATGCTAAAGACTCCTTATCGTTTATTCGTCTTGAAAAGTATGAACCAAATCATTTAACATATAAAAGTAAATCTACGAATAATCAGTTTGCTGTATTTTCTGAGATCTATTATAAAGATGGATGGAATGCTTATGTTGACGGAAAATTAGAACCACACTATCAAGTAAATTATGTTCTAAGAGGTATGGATCTTCCTAAAGGAGAACATAAAATCGAGTTTAAATTTGAGCCAAAAGTAATTCAAACTGGAAATAAAATATCTTTAATCTTCTTAGCTTTATTTGTTTTGGTTTGTATCGGATGGTATTATTTAGAAAGAAAGAAAACTACTCCTTTAGATTCTTAATGTAAACTGAAGGAGTAATATTCATATATTTTTTAAAGACTCTAGTAAAAGCAGAAGCGTTTGTATATCCAACTTCTTCTGCTAATGCTTGTACAGAATAATTACGATATACTTTATCATTGTTTAGCTTTTCTATAATATAATCTATCTTTTTTCTACTGTAATATTGTTTAAATGTTTCGTTTTTATTTTTATTGAAAACAAACGAAATGTAAGTAGAATTAGTTTCTAGTGCTTTAGCTAATGTGTTTATTGTGAAATCTGATTTCAAAAAGCCAAGCTCATTGTCTACAGTATCAATTTTAGCTAAAATTTTCTTCTCAAGTTCTTCGTCAATATTATACTCAACTTTTTGAGATTCTTTTTCTTTAGGAGTTTCAATCTCAATGTTTTCTTCTTTTTCTTTATTTTGAATACCTACAATTTCCTTTTTGTATTTTTTTCTTTTGAAGAGAAAGAATCCAGAAGTGATTAATAAAATGAAAATACAGATTAAAATAATATTCGTGTATTTATTCTTCTCGCTTTTTATTATGGATTTATTAAGCTCTTTAATTTTTTCGATATCGTTATCGTATAATAATTGATAAGTTTTGTCTTTACGGGCTCTTGTTTCGTCAATTTCTTTAATTGTTAATTCAGAGTATTTGTAAGCGCTATCAAGCTTTCTATTTTTAAAATATTGATCTGATAAAATATTATAGCCAGTAACTAAAGAACTCTTTCTAATATTTGGAATTCTAATTAACTTTTGAGCATAAAAAATAGCTGAATCAGTTCTCTTTAAATTTTGAAAACAAATAGCTTTGTTCAAATAAGCTTCCTGACGATATTCATGACCATTACTAATTTTAGCATATGTATTTACTAGATCTAAAACTTTTTGATATTCTCCTTTAGCAATATATACTTCCGTCATTTTTAAAGTATACATTAATTCTGAATCAGAATGCGCAGGTATAAAAAGTTGAGCATATTTATAAGCTTCGTTATAGTAATGTATTGTAGAGTCTAAAAATGCTGATCTGTTTTTATTTTTACTTAAAAGTAAATATGTTTTACCTAGTAAATTATTAGCATTTGCTTTTTTAGTAATAACATTATTGAAATTAATTGTATCAGTTTTATCAACTTTTTTATTCTTTAATGTTCTTACAACTTCTAATAAAATTCCTTTTGAGTCATCTTCTAATTTTAATTCATTTTTTATTAGAGCTTTAGACATTTCTATAGTGACTAAATAATGAAATTTATCAATTTTTTCATCATCAATAGACTTTACATAATCAGAAAATTTTATAAGTTCATTATACGCTTTTTCATATTCTTCAGTGTTTTTATATAACCAAAATAAACGGTTGAAAATCGCTATTTTAATTTTAATTACACATACATCAACATTCTTTTTTTGTAAAAGTAAATTTGTCTCTTTAAGTAATTTTACGGCTTGCTTTTCTACTTCTCCATAATTATTATTTTTATAATAATAATAAATAATAGCACTCTTGCTGCTTAATCTAACGCATAAGTTTTTTGAGTTTATGTTCTTATTTGCATAATGATATAAACTATCAAGATTTGAGTCTTTATAATAAGATAATTTAACTTCAAAATCTTCTCTAGAATCAAGTTGAGCTCCGCAAAAAGAGCACGCAAGGATGAATAAAAAGAATAATTTTTCTTTCAATTTACAGCGGATTATTTGGTTGGTTTTTCTTCTTTTAGCTAAGAAGGTTGCATACATTTTATAAAATGTGCAATATAAAACTTTTTAAATATTGTTAATAGAATTAGTTTTGTAGATCTATAAAAGTCAAAGAAACGTAACGCAGGGAAAATAGCGATGGGAGAACTATGTAAGGAGTTTTGTAACTCCTTTTTTTATTTCATAACTTTTAGGTAAAGTTCTATTTATAATCAATAGATTTGTTTTGTTAAAGATTATGTTTTTAAAATGTACAAAAAGTTACCAAAAAACAGATACAATAAAACATTAAGTTTACTGCAAAAAGTATTACCTGCACCAGCTACAGTTTTAGATTTAGGAATAAGAAATTCATTTAGTGAAATTATGGAAGAGAATGGATATACAGTTTTTAATACAAATGGAGAAGATTTAGATTTAATCCCAGAACTTGTTAAAAACTACAAAGTAGATGCAGTTACTTCTTTTGAAATTTTTGAACACTTATTGTCTCCTTTTTCAGTTTTACAAGCTATCGAATGTGATAAATTAATAACAACTGTTCCTTTACGTTTATGGTTTTCTACTGCTTACAGAAGTAAAACTGATATGTGGGATAGACATTATCATGAATTTGAAGATTGGCAATTCGATTGGTTATTAGAAAAAACAGGTTGGGAGATTAAAGAAACAGATAAATGGACTAACCCAACAAATAAAATTGGAATAAGACCTTTGTTGCGTATGTTTACACCTAGGTATTACGCAGTTTATGCCGAACGAAAAAGTGAGTTATGAGAATAGGTATGATATTGGATAATGTTTATCCACCTGATCCTAGAGTTGAAAATGAAGCGATAGAACTTATTAAAGAAGGACATGAGGTTTACTTGTTTTGTCTTTCATACGATAAGAATGAAAAAGTAGAAGAAGAAATTAATGGAATTAAAGTTAGAAGATATACTAGTAATACTTTAGAGTATAAGTTATCTGCTTTAGCATATACTTTTCCTTTTTACAATATTTTAATGAGTTCTAAAGTCAAAGATTTCATTAAAAATACTTCAGTTGAAGCTATCCATATTCATGATATAAGAATTGCAGGAGCTGCTTTTTTAGCCAACAAAAAATTTAACTTACCAACTGTTTTAGATTTACACGAAAACAGACCAGAAATAATGAGGTTTTATCCTCATATGCAAAAGCTTTATGGAAAATTATTAATCTCAATAAAAAAATGGATTAAAAAAGAGGAAGCGTTTGTAAAAAAAGCGAGTAAAGTTATTGTTGTAACAAAACACGCAAAAAAAGAATTGGTCGATAGAACTCAAATTCTAAAAAGTAAAGTTGCAGTGGTTCCCAATACGATTAGATCATCTTTTTATAATGAAAAGAATGATTTAGAAATTCCGTACAAGAACCAGAAAGAAGATCTGACATTACTTTACCTTGGTGATACAGGTGAACGTAGAGGCTTAAGAACAGTAGTATCATCTTTGGTAAAACTAAGAGATCAGAAAGGAATAAAAAATATAAAGTTTGTAGTAGTAGGAAAGACAAGTCAGTATTTAGAAAAAATGGTTTCTGATAACAGTATTTCTGATCAAGTTAAGTTATTTGGTTGGCAATACGATACTACTTTTCCAAACTGGATTAGAGAGTCTGATGTTTGTGTTTCTCCTTTACACAAAAATATCCATCACGATACTACATATGCAAATAAGATATTTCAATATATGAGTATTGGAAAACCTTTATTAATTAGTGATGTCTTAGCTCAAGAAGCTTTAATGAAAGAAACAGAAGCAGGTTTAGTTCATAAAGCTAAAGATGTACATGATTTTACAGAACAATTGTTGAAATTATATCATGATTCTGATTTAAGAGAAAAATTAGGAAAAAATGGTGAAAGTTTTGTTAGAAATCATTTTACATGGGATAAGACTTCTGGAGAATTAATAGATTTATACAAAAATTTAAATTGAAAGTATTAGTTATAACATATTATTGGCCACCTGCTGGTGGACCAGGAGTTCAACGTTGGTTAAAGTTTGTAAAATACTTAAGAGATTTTGGAATAGAACCTGTTGTTTTTACTGCAGAAAATCCTTTTTATCCAACCGTAGATGAAACTTTAATACAAGATGTTCCAGATGGAATAGAGATTGTTAAATGTCCGATTTTCGAACCGAATAATATTGTAGCTAAATTCAAGAAGAATGAAACTCAAAGAAGTGCAGGTTTTTTAGATCCTAATCCTTCTTTAATATCAAAGCTTCTTTTATACATAAGAGCAAATTATTTTATTCCAGATGCTAGAAAATTTTGGGTAAAACCAGCTGTAAAACTGTTAAAAAAGTATCTTTCAGAAAATTCAGTAGATGCAGTAATTACTACTGGTCCACCTCATAGTTTACATCTCATTGGGAAAAAACTTAAAGAAGTTACAGGAATAAAGTGGATAGCAGATTTTAGAGATCCTTGGACAAGTATTGATTATTTTCATTTATTACCTTTAACAAATTCAGCAAGAAAAAAACATTTTAGGTTAGAGGAAGAAGTTGTAATAGCTGCTGATCGTGTGATTATGGTAAGTAGTAATGCTAAAAAAAAGTATGAAGGCTTTAATGAAAATATTGATGTTATTACTAATGGTTTTGATACTGAAAAGGGTTTAGAAGAGGCAAAAGTTGAATTGGATAAAAAATTTAGTATTACTCACATTGGAACAATGAATTCAGAAAGAAATCCGAAAGCTTTTTGGGAAGCTTTATCTGAGATTAGTGAAGATGATTCTGAATTTGCTGATGATCTGGAACTTAAATTTATAGGCAAAGTTGATGATTCAGTTTGGGAAAATGAAATTGAATCAAGAGCATTTAAAGATGTTAAAAGAGTAAGTTATGTGCCACATTTAGAAGCTAAATTATATCAAAGAAAATCTCAAGTACTTTTAATTGTTGTAAATGATTATCCGAGTGCAAAAGAGATGATTCCAGGTAAAACTTTCGAATATTTACAAGCAAATCGACCAATTTTAGGCTTTGCACCAGAAGACGGCGATTTAGCAGAAATTTTATCAAATACAAATTCAGGTGTAGCTGTTGATTTTAGAAATAAAGAACTAGCTAAAAAGTCAATTTTAAATTTATATTCAAACTTTAAAAAAGGAAATTTAGAATCAACATCAAAAGGAGTAGATAGTTTTCATAGAAGAGAATTAACTGAAAAACTATCCGTTATTATTAAAGATTTAATTCAAAAATAATTTGGGAATAATTTTTAAACAATCTTTTAGGAATACCATAGTCATTTACTTTGGTTTTATTATTGGGGCAGTAAACGCAATTGCTTTTTATCCTAATATCTTAAAAGAAGAATATCATGGTCTAGTAACTTTTTTGTTATCAGCATCAAATTTAATAATGCCATTAATAGCTTTTGGTATTCATAATACTATTGTAAAGTTTTTTTCTTCATACAATACTAAAGAAGAGAAAGACCGATTTTTATCTTCAATAATTATTTTCCCATTATTTATAGCATTGCCAATTGGATTTTTCTGGGATGCTTTTCATGAATTCATTATTTCTCGTTTGAGTGCTAAAAACGATGGAAAAGTAGAAGATTATACTTTAGTAATATATATAGTAGCGGTTAGTTGTGCGTATTTTGAAGTTTTTTATTCTTGGGCAAAGGTGCACTTAAAAACTGTTTTAGGAAACATACTTAAAGAGTTTTACAATAGAGCAGTAGTATTTGTTCTATTAATTGCAGTTTTCTTTGATTTTATCAATAAATCTGAGTTTATATATGCACTAACAGGTTTTTATATAGTTCGAACCTTAATTATGATGTTTTATGCTTTTAAAACGTATTTGCCAAAGTTCAATTTTAAATTTCCAATTAATACAAAAGAGATTTTAAAATATTCTGCTTATGTTTTTTTAGCTGGAAGTGCAGGAGCTGTTATTATTGATATTGATAAATTAATGATACCAGGTAAAGAAGCAATTAAAGTAGCAAGTTACTATACAGTAGCAGTGTATATTGGTTCATTTATAGAAGCACCAGGAAGAGCTTTAGCACAAATCTTACAACCCTTAACTTCTAAATCTTTAAACGAGAATAATGTAAATGAAGTAGAGAGTCTATATAAGAAGAGTTCTATTAATTTATTAGTAATCAGTGGAATGTTCTTTCTTTTAGTGAATTGTAGTATCGGTGAATTATTTAAAATGATGCCAGAAGGTTACGCAGGAGGAGAGTTAGTTGTTTTAATGATTTCTTTTGCTAAAATGTATACTATGTCTCTTGGTAATAATAGAGATATTATAAATAATTCGAAATTTTATAGAATGATTTTACCTATTGGGTTTGGTATGGCATTATCGGTTTATTTCCTAAATAAATTGTTTTATTATCAAATGAATTTCGGAACAAATGGATTGGCTTTGTCTACTTTAATTTCGTTACTAGTGTTTAACACAGTAAAATTATGGTTTGTAAAAGCTAAGTTTGAAATGAATCCCTACACAAAAGAGACAACTAAAATATTTTTTATCATCATTGCCTTATTCGGTCTTTTCTATTTCTGGAACTTTAAAACGCCAGAATTCTTTGTTGGTAAGCTTCCAATACACCATTTGGTAAATATTGCCTTAAAAAGTATTTTAATTGCAGGAATATATCTTTTTATAGTACTTAAATTAAAGATATCAGATCAGTTAAATTCATTGGTTCTAAAACTGAAAAGTAAAATAGTGAAGTAAGAAAGACTTGCGATCAAATTTCATGGGGAAAGCAAGCCTTTTCTCTGTTGCTAATTATAGGGAATTATTTTATTTACAAAGTTATTGTTTAAAACGCATTTAATTGATTAACATAGGTTAATAAATTAGTTTGAGTATTATTTTTTTCTAATTCTGCTTAACTGTACTGGTGTAATATTTAAATAACTCGCTATTTGATATTGAGGAATTAAGTTTTCAATATCAGGAATTCTTCTCTTTAAAATTTGATATCTGTTAGTAGCGTCTAATAATGATAGTCGATCTAACCTATTTTGTAAGTAATAAATAGAAGCTTGATTCAGTTTATTAATAAACAGAAATAATTCACTGTTCTGCTGAGCTTCTTTTAAAAGCTGATTTAAATTACCTGTAAGAATTACTGTATCTGTTAAAGATTTAAAAGAATCAGTAGATACGCGTTCTGTTAAATCTAAATCTGAGAGGTTAACAAAAACATGCTTTTCAAATAAAATAGCTCTAATATATTCTTTATTAGCTTTTTTATCTTGTGAGTAATTAGCGATTATTCCATGAACTATAATATGGAATTTTTTATAAGGTGTATCACTTGGTTTTATAAGTTCTCCAGCTTTTATTTCTTGCTTCTGAAGTAAGTTGTTAAATTCCTGTATAGCTTCATCTGATATATTGTTCATGTAAAACCTACAGAAATCAAAAATAAAATTATCATTCATTCTACTGAGAGTACATTTTTTTTCGAATTCTACTTAATTGTACAGGAGTAACGCTCAAATAACTTGCAATCTGATATTGAGCGATCAAATTTTCTATATTAGGAATGTTATTTTTTAAAGCTTGGTACCTCTGTGTAGCATCCATAAAAGAAAGTTCATCTATTCTTTTTTGTGATTTTAAAAGCGCGTCTTCTAATATTCTATTGTAAAGAATAGAGAGTTCATGGTTAAGATGTGTTTGCTCTATAAACTCAGGGTAACTACCTTGATATACAATGCATTTGGATAAGCACTTGTAATAATTTACGCTTTTATTATCGTCTTTGTCTAGAGAAGATATATTAGTAAAAATTGTTTTATCATTATGAATTGCTCGTATGTATTCTTTTTCACTCCTTTTATCTTGAGCAAAACTTCCTACAATACCAGATTTTATAATATAAAATTTCTTTGCTTGAGATTTATTTTTAATCACAATGTGATCTCTTGGGTACTCTTTTAAAGAAATAAAACTAGAAAATAGTTGAATAGCTTCATCAGAAAGATTACTCACATACGATCTTAGCAAAGATGTAATCAAATCAATTTCCATCATGGGTAAAAATTGAAGTTATATTGGGGTTAATGTTTAAATGTTCGTATCCTCAAGATACGTCAATGCATTCGGCCCTTCCATAAAAAGAAGGTCCAAAATAGATAAATTAGAAATATATCCATGCTTATGGTCAAACATTTGGATGTATTCTTTAGTTTCCACAAAAACACCATTCTTTGCGATCGCTAATTCCCTATAATCGTTCAGCAACGGTGTCATTTCATACGTTTCTGTTTCCGAAAATTCTTGAGAAATTTGTAAAGCATCTGTTACAAATAAAAACGTATCTATATTTAAATCAACTAAATATACGTATTTTTTGTTAAAAATTTTAGAAATGTCATCTTCAAAAAATTCAAAATAAGGAGATGACTGATATGCAGTTTTAATAGATTTAAAATGTTGACTTTGCCATGGAAAGTCATTTTCTACTAAAGTATCTTTTGTTTTTTTTCTGCCAGAAGCGTTTTTAATATGTTTTACAGGGATATTTAAAGATAACTTTCCGTTAGCTCCATAAATATAACATCTGTTTCTGTACGTTTGTTTTTGAAAGTTATCTTCCTTTTCAAAAACTATTTTGTCAGATTTTAAAATTGCCGCATATTGGCTAATAGGTGAAAAATATGTGGGTATAAAAAGACTCAAATTATTTTGCTTTTTTCTTTTTTGGCATAAAAACAAAAGCTAAAATTGCTAAAGCTGCTGCTATACCAAACCAAAAATATGATTTAGATTCTCCATTAGTGACTGTTGTAAACATTCTGTCCCAACGAACACTACCAGTATCTTTATCATAGCTAAACCAAACCATTACAGGAGTACCAATTACATGGTCGAAAGGAACATAACCCCAAGCTCTAGCATCTAAAGAGTTTTGTCTGTTATCTCCCATCATCCAGTAATAATCTTGTTTAAAAGTATATGAATCAGCTTTCTTTCCGTTGATATAAATATCGTTACCGAAATATGTTAATTCATTTTTCTCGTATTCTTGAATTATTCTTTTATAAAAAGGAATACTTTCAGCACTTAAAGCTACTGTAGCACCTTTTTTAGGAATATAAATAGGGCCGAAATTATCTATAGACCAAGGGTATTTTGGATTATGAGGGAAAATTCCATCATCGTAATATCCCTTTGGACGATTAGATTTTTCAATACTTTTTACTTTTGGGTTTTTCTTTAATGCTGCCGCTTCTGCATCAGTTAATGTTAAAGAAAAAGTACCATTTCCATAAACTAATCCTTCTCTAATATTATAACGCTTTAAATCTCCTGGAGATAGTTTTTCTCCATTAGTATCTACAATAAAATTCCATTGAGGCTTGGCACTTTTAGGAAGTATAGTTCTTTTACCGTTGATATAAATATAACCATCCTTAATCTCTAAACTATCACCAGCAATACCGACACAACGCTTAACTAAGTTAGTTTTTTTGTCGATAGGCTTGTAATAATTTCTGTCAGAAGTAAGAATATTCATATTTCTTAACGTATCTGCAGGTTGACCAAAAACTACAATATCATTTCGTTTAATTTTCTTTAACCCAGGTAACCTCATATAAGGTAACTGTAGCTTGTTTATTAAAGAGTTATTTCTATTTTCGTAATCATCACTAAACAAGTAAGATTTAGTTCCTAAACCAGGAATACTATCGTGAATCATTGGTAATGAAACTGTAGTCATAGGAACTCTAGATCCGTAATGAAATTTACTTACGAATAAATAATCTCCAACTAATAATGTTTTTTCAAGAGATGAAGAAGGAATTACGTAAGGTCGTATAAAGTAATTATGTACTAAAGTTGCAGCGATAATAGCAAAAGCAATAGAGCTTATCCATTCACCAGCAACCGTTGGAGCTTTTAAGGCTCTTTTCTGATCATATTGTGTATCATTAAAATAAGAAATGTAAAATATGTAAAAACCTAAAGTTACAATTGCTAGAATAGAATCTTTTGTAGATTTAAAACCGAAACTACGACATGTTTCTATCCAAATAACAGGAAACATAATAAGGTTTACTGTAGGTATAAATAATAAAATTACCCACCATTTAGGTCTTTTTAAAATACCCAATAAAACTATAGCATTATATACAGGTACAGCAGCTTCCCAAGCTTTTCTTCCTGCTTTAACATATAATTTCCAAGTTCCTAAAAAGTGAATGAATTGGATAATTAAAAATAAAATAAACCATCCTGTAAATGACATAATTTCTCTAGTTTAGTTTTTTATCAATATTAAGACGCAATCTACATTTTTTCGTTAAAATAGTTAGTCTACTTTAACCAATGTTTAACACATCTCTCATGGTGAATACTCCTTGTTTGTTTTTTAACCATTCTGCAGCAATAACAGCTCCTAAAGCGAAACCTTGTCTGTTATGAGCTGTGTGTTTTATTTCAATGGAATCAACTACAGAGTTGTAATTAATTGTATGTGTACCTGGTACATCAGGAGTTCTCACTGCAGTAATTGGAATAACTTCTTCAGAAGCTTCTCCATCTAACTCCCAAGATTTTCTGTTGGTATTATCTATTATTCCTTCAGCTAAAGTAATTGCAGTACCACTTGGTGCGTCGAGTTTTTTAGTATGATGAATTTCTTCAATATCAACTTTGTATTGATCTAGAGCAGACATCATTTTAGCTAATTGATTATTTAATTCAAAAAATATATTAACACCTAAGCTAAAGTTTGAAGCATAAATAAATCCTCCATTATTTTCTTTACATACTGCTAAAGCATCATCATATTTATCTAACCATCCAGTAGTTCCAGAAACTACAGGGATATTATTTTTAAAACAATTTGTGATATTGTTGTAAGCTGCGCTAGGAATACTGAAGTCTATAGCTACATCTGCTTTAGAAATATCGTAACTTTCTTCTCCATTATCTCTAATTACGATTTCATGACCTCTTTGTTGGGCAATTTTTTCTATTTCTTTACCCATTCTTCCGTAACCTAATAAGGCTATTTTCATTTTAAAAAGTATATTTTAAAGTTAAACCTACTTTTGGTGTAGCATCGTAAGCATCTCTACTAGGTATTGCAGCCGGACTTAAAGATAAGTCATCACTATCATCAAATTGTATTAAGTGTGCTGTTACACTGGCTTCTACAACCTGTAAAACGTATATAAGTACTGTAGTTAATAACGATAAATCTCTATTTTGTCTTAGTTGACGCTGTGCGCTTTCTAATCCTGCAGTTGAAATAATTTGAGTTCCATCTGCTAAAGTAAATTCATCTGGTAATCCTGCACTTCTTTGTCTAAAAGCTGTTCTAAATCGGTCGTATTCATTACTATTATCTATAAAGAAATAAATACTAGTTGCCATTCCTCCATAAATAAGAGGTAATTGCCACCAATATCGATTATTATATATTTGACCAGCTCCAGGAATTATAGCGGAGTAAAAAGCCGCTTTTGAAGGTGATAAAGGATTGTATTGTACTTTAGGCGACTTCAGTTGTAATTGTGAAACTTCTTGTACCTGAGTAGAATCTTTTTGTGCATACAAATTAGTACACACTAAAAATAGTATTATGTAATAAAGTTTTTTCAATTCTATTTTAGCAAATCTTTTATTCTATTAAAATCTTCTATGGATGTAAAAGGAATAGAAATTTTACCTTTTCCATTATTTCCTACAGTAACGTTAATTTTGGCATCAAAAAATTGATTAAAATCTTGAATACTATTTGTTATAGAAGATGGTAAAGTTTTTTTCTTGCTAGCTTTTGCTAAATTTCCTGATTTTAAAGTTCTTACTAAATCCTCTGTTTGTCTAACAGATAATTTATCACGTAAAATCTTTTCATAAATTTTAAGCTGATCCGATGGATTCTCTACATTAATTAAAGCTCTACCATGTCCCATAGAAATGAATGCATCTCTCATTCCTGTTTGAATAATAGGATCTAATTTTAGTAAACGTAAATAGTTAGTAACTGTAGACCTTTTTTTACCAACTCGAATACTTAATTGTTCTTGAGTTAATTTGATTTCGTCTATTAATCTTTGGTAAGACAAAGCAACCTCAATTGGATCTAAATTTTTCCTTTGGATGTTTTCCACTAACGCCATTTCTAGCATTTCTTGGTCGTTAGCGATACGAATATAAGCTGGCACTGTTGTATTACCAACTAATTTAGAAGCTCTAAAACGTCTTTCTCCAGAAACTAATTGAAATTTATCTTCTGCTAGTTTTCTAACTGTAATAGGTTGAATAACCCCTAACTCTCTGATGGAGTTTGCTAATTCTTGTAGCGCGTCTTCATCAAAATAAGTTCTTGGTTGAAAAGGATTTACTTCAATTAAGTTTAAATCAATTTCAATAATACTACCAACAACTTTATCGGCGTTTTCATCTGAAGCAGAATTTACTTCTGCAGTTTCTTTTAACAAAGCTGATAATCCTCTTCCTAATGCTTGCTTCTTTGTTGCTTTTGCCATTTTATGAGTTCTTATTTATAATTTCATTTGCTAAGTTAATATAATTTACTGCACCTTTACTTGTGGCATCATATGAAATTATACTTTCTCCGTAACTCGGAGCTTCACTTAAACGTATATTTCTGTGAACTATTGTTTCAAAAACCATAGAGTTAAAATGCTTTCTTACTTCATCTACTACTTGATTAGATAAACGCAATCTTGCATCGTACATCGTTAATAATAGTCCTTCTATTTCTAGTTCTTTATTGTGTATTTTTTGAACACTTTTAATTGTGTTTAATAACTTCCCTAATCCTTCTAAAGCAAAGTATTCACATTGAATAGGTATAATTACAGCATTAGAAGCTACCAAAGAATTCAGTGTTATTAATCCTAATGAAGGAGCACAATCGATTAAAATATAATCGTAATCGTTTTCTAATTCTTTTAATGATTTCTTAAGCATGTATTCACGCTCAAGTTTATCAACTAGTTCAATTTCAATAGCAACTAAGTCAATATGAGCAGGCACTAAATCAACATTAGGAGATTCTGTTTTTACTATAGCTTCTTTTACGGTGGCAGTATGTTCTAAAACTTGATAGGTTCCTATATCTACACTATCTACATCAATACCTAATCCAGAAGTCGCATTTGCTTGTGGATCTGCATCGATAAGTAAAACTTTTTTTTCTAATACGCCTAAAGCCGCGGCTAAGTTTACAGAAGTTGTAGTTTTTCCAACTCCTCCTTTTTGATTTGCTATTGCAATGATTTTACTCATACTTCTCATGTATTTACCGAACGTAAAAATACAATTATTTATGACTTAATAAATACTAAAATATTAACAAAAAAAATATTCAAGGTTAAAGGATTTCTTCACTGTTTTTTTTGAGGGGGTTTTCACTATTTAAAATAGGATTAAACATGATATGCAAAATTGGTATTGCTACTATGTTTGCAGTGTTGTTTTTATCAATCAACTTAAGAAAGCAATTGTTTTTATAGGAATGATCAACCTTAAAAATCGCGGAAGCCGAAAAGCATTATAGAGTAGGCGGAAATTAATTAAATTAAAATTATAATGAAAAAAGTGTTTTTATTAATCATGATGGCTGTCTTGGTAATAGGATGTAAAGAGGAAGAGGTTGTAACTAACGTTGAACAAGAACAATCTTTTATCCAACAAAAGATGGGTAAGGATATATTACAGTTTAAATCTTTTGAAGAGCTTGGTGCTTATATTAAAGAAAAAAACAATGTTGATTTGCTTAAAGAAGCAAAAGAATCAGCAAAAGAAAACGGATTTTTGTCATTATTGTTATTGTATAACATAAGTGGAGAAGAGGCTAAAGAGTTTGGTATTGAAAAATTAAAATTACCAGTAGTTCAGTCTAATAGTCCATTGTTTTTATCAATATTAAACAAAAATGCTGAAGTAATTATTGATGATAAGATTTATAGAATTGATGAAGATTTTGTTTATACTTATAGAGAAGGTGCTGGTGATGAGATAGATGATTTTAAAGATGAATACAATTCAGGTAAACTTGAAATCAAAAGTGAGGTAGATTATCAATACAGTAAAAGTTTATCTGTCTTTAAGTATAAAACAAAGAAAATTGAAGCTAGAACTACTCAGGTTGGTAGTGTAAATATTAATAATAATGTAAGATTAAGAGGGGCTGTTTTTAATGAGAATTTAGGGTTTATAAATTTTGTAGGAGGTTCTACTTGGGTAGAAAGAAAAATTTCTTTTTGGTTTTTTTCTTCTTGGGTTCCTACAGTTTCTAACAACTCATTAAATTATGATTTGTCTGTAGATGTAAATCCTTATTCAGGGGCACCTTCGCAATCAGTTGCTACTGGAGGTAGTTGGAATGGTACCAATTATTTTACAACACAAATTACATTGTTTAACTTCGGAACAGCTTCATATACAATTAATTCAGGAGGGTCTTTACATGAAACTTATTGGGGTACTAGCCCAACAGGAAGCTTTCATGATTTATTCTTTTCATTTTAAAAAATAAATAATTATAAAGTGCTTTCAAGCATTTGTGATAAATAAGAGAACATTATTCTATTGAGTTTTAGTAATAATTGTTAGCAAACAAAAAGTCCTGATGAAATTTCATCAGGACTTTCTTATTTTATATCAAATTGAAAATAATTATCCATTTAACATTACTGGCATTACTAACATAGTAACGTGTTCTCCTTCTTCAGTACCATCAATTGGAGTTAAAATTCCAGCTCTATTTGGTAAGCTCATTTCTAATTGAACATCATTAGCATTTAAGTTGTTTAACATTTCGCTTAAAAAACGAGAGTTAAAACCAATTTGCATATCATCGCCTTGATAGTCACAGTTTAAACGTTCGTCAGCTTTATTTGCATAATCTAAATCTTCTGCAGAAATATTCAATTCAGTTCCAGCCATTTTTAAACGGATTTGATGAGTTGTTTTGCTAGAAAAAATAGAAACACGTTTTACGGAGTTTAAGAATGAAGCTCTGTCTACTGTTAATTTATTTGGGTTTTCCTTTGGAATTACAGCTTCGTAATTAGGGTATTTACCATCAATTAAACGACAAACTAATACTACATTATCAAAAGTAAATTTAGCGTTAGTGTCATTATATTCAATCGTTACATTTTCTTCAGAACCTCCAAGTATACCTTTTAAAATATTTAAAGGTTTCTTTGGCATAATAAATTCAGCAGACTTGTCTGCAGAAACATCAGTTCTAGTATATTTTACTAATTTGTGAGCATCAGTAGCTACAAAAGTTAATTCTTTAGAGTTAAATTGAAAAAATACACCACTCATCACAGGTCTTAAATCATCATTACCAGCAGCAAATATCGTTTTAGAGATAGCTGTAGATAATACATGTGATGGAACATCTGTACTACTAGGAGAAGGTAATTCTATAGCTTTAGGAAATTCCTCTCCATCATAATAAGCCATGTCGTATTTTCCTTGTTCAGAACTGATTTCAATAGTGTTTTCTCCTTCAGTTTTAAAAGTTAACGGCTGATCAGGAAAAGTTTTTAGTGTATCTAAAAGTAAACGTGCATTAATAGCTATCGAACCTGTATCTGTACTTTCAACATTAACAACGGCGCTCATAGTTGTTTCAAGGTCAGAAGCAGAGGCTTTTAGTTGATTTTCTGAAAGTTCAAATAAAAAGTTGTCTAAAATAGGCAAGGTGTTATTGCTGTTGATTACTCCACCTAAAATTTGTAGTTGTTTTAGTAAATGTGAACTAGATACAATAAATTTCATTGTTTTTTTCTAAAGAATTTGATGTACAAAGATATTCTATTCCGTTTATTTTAAAAATTATTTTATCAACATTGTTGTTCTTATTGTTGATTAGTTGAAAAGATAATTAATACTAATACTTCCATATATGTTTCCGCTAGGAACTTTAACGCTTTTTAATTTCTTGGTATGATGAATAATAGCATACTTAAAATTAAATCTATTAGCTGTAAATTTAAATCCTAATTCTGTAGTTAATACAATAGGTTTAAGTTCGTATGTGATTGGGTTGTTTGTGTTTAAAAAGCTTCCTTGTATTGTGGCGTCATAAATTGCATATCGAAGCATAGGGTTCACATAGAAAAGAGCTTCAATTTCGTTATTGAAATCAGTGAGTTCATTATTTAGGTTGCTGTTAAAAGCTATGCTGTTGGCAATGTTTTGTAGTGGTTTAATTCCAATTCTTGATAAAAAACCTGTGGAAACATCAGAAAATACAGTTCCTACATTAGCTGTATTCATCCAATTGAAGTCAAAATATTTTGATGTTGCGAGTTGTTTTGTGTACTCTAAATTGAAGTTTAAAGCAAAAGCATCTTGAATTTGGTATTTCCATCCGGTAGCTGCCTCAAAACCATAAATATCATGAACAAAATTCATGGATTCTTCACCAAAAGCAGAAGGTCCAATTACGCCAATTTCACCGCTAATTCTAAATAAAGAGTTCTTTTCAAAGAAGTAACTAATACCAAATCCTCCAAATAAATATCCAGCAAAAGGTCTGTCATGCTCACTTAAAAACTGAACATTTGCCTTAAAAGGAGAGTATAGTTTTTGCCCAATCTGAAAATTATAAATCTTTTTTTGAATTTTGTTTGATTTCTTTGTGCTTAAGTAAGAGTAGTTTAAAAAAGCACCGTTAGTGTAGTATCTATCTTGATAGAATGATATGTATAGATCATTGTCGTTAACAAAACTGAATTGTTTTGAGAACTTTTCCTGACCATAGCAATTAATAATGACAAAGAATAATAAAAATGTTTTTTTCACCAGACGAAAATAACAAAAAAACATAGAGTATTCTAATGAAGAATTTATAATTTAGTGTTAGTTTTATTGGATATGGACAACAAAGTAAAAATTACTGAACAAGATTTTTTGAGGATTAAAACAAATGAAGAGCTGTTAGCTTTTATTGATGAGAATAATATTCCGTTTAAATCTGTAGAAAAAGATTTAGCTTACGAAAAAGAGCTTAAAAAATTACAGATAGAATTAGTAAAGCTTCAGCAATGGGTAGCCAAGAATAATAAAAGGGTTGCGGTTATTTTTGAAGGTAGGGATGCGGCAGGAAAAGGAGGTAATATAAGAAGGTTTATGGAGCATTTAAATCCTAGGTCTTCCAGATTAGTTGCTTTGAATAAACCTACAGAAGTAGAAATGGGGCAATGGTATTTTCAGCGCTATATAAAAGAATTGCCAAACCCAGGAGAGATTGTTTTTTTTGATAGAAGTTGGTATAATAGAGCAGTGGTAGAACCTGTTATGGGGTTTTGTACTGAGGCTCAGTATAGGAAATTCTTGGTTCAGGTTCCAGAGTTTGAGCACATGTTGTATGAAGATGGAGTTGTGGTAATTAAATTCTGGTTGTCGATTACTAAAAAGGAGCAATTAAAAAGATTTGAAGCTAGAATGGATAATCCGTTAAAGCATTGGAAATTTAGTCCTGTAGATAAAAAAGGTCAAGAGTTGTGGGATAGATATACTTATTATAAAGGAGAAATGTTTACTAATACTCATACTACTTATTGTCCTTGGACCATTATTAAAACAAATAGTAAAAAAACTGCCAGATTAGAAGCGATTCGTCATGTGTTATCTAAGTTCGATTATGATGGAAAAGAAGATGCGATGACATATTTAAATCCAGATCCAAATATTGTAATGAGATATTATAGATCTGTTGTTCAAAACGATTAAAATTTTTATGGAAAATAAAAGGAATTCTAAGATAAATCTATCAGAAAGTGATGTGGAAAAATTAAGTTCAAAAGATGGACTTAAAGCTATACTTTCAAGAGAACCATATAATATAGATAAAGCATTAAGGTATGTTAATTATCTGCATAAACTTGAAGAATTACAGGTTGAATTAATTAGGTTGCAAACCTGGGCAATTGAGCATAATGAAAGGATTGTAATTTTATTTGAAGGTAGAGATGCTGCTGGAAAAGGTGGTGCGATTAGAAGAATTACAGAAAGGATAAATCCACGTCACATGAGAATTGTGGCTTTGCCAAAGCCGACTGAAGAGCAAAAAACACAGTGGTATTTTCAGCGTTATGTAGAGCAGTTTCCAAAAGCTGGAGAGTTAGTGTTGTTTGATAGAAGTTGGTATAATAGAGCTGTAGTTGAACCTGTAAATGGTTTTTGTTCAGAACAGGAGTATAAAGTTTTTATGAAGCAAGTAAACGGTTTTGAGAAAATGATTTTACAATCTGGAATTCGTTTAGTGAAAATTTATATGTCTATTTCTAAAAAAGAACAGCAAAAACGTTTTGATGATATCAAGAATGATCCACTTAAACAGTGGAAGATGACTCGAGTAGATGAAAGAGCTCAAGAACTTTGGGATGATTATACTGTGTATAAAAAGAAAATGTTTAAAAAAACGAATACAGAATTATCACCATGGAAAATTATAAGAGCTAATAGGAAAACAGAAGCTAGAATAGAATGTATAGAACATATCCTAGATAGTATTCCTTATGATAAAAATACTGAGATTTAAAAAATGATAAAAAAGATTACTTTTAAGAAAGTAATCTTTTTACTTCTTCAAAAACTAAAAATAACTCACCAGCAATTTTTTTACTAGTTTCTAGGTATTTTTCGTTCTGAATATCTGTATTGTCAGCTACTTTAGGGTCTGTGTATGGTAAATGAAACCGATGAATTGCATCTGGAATAAAAGGGCAATTTTCATCAGCATGATCACAAGTAGTTATCGCTAAATACGGGTAATCATTATTTTCGTTATCGTAAGTTTTAGAGAATCCTTTAATGGATTTTTTAGATCCTTTAAAGGAAATTAAATATAAGGGGTGTTGATGAGAGAAATCTTCAACACTAAAATCAAAACTTGTTTTTTGTAAGCATTTTACTGTGTTTCTATGAAAAGCAGTAGTTTCAGTTCCGCCTGAATAAGCAAAAATATTGTCAAGTTTAAAATATTCTATAGCGAAAAAAGACCAAACTTGTGCCATTTGACTCCTTCTAGAGTTGTGTGTACAAATAAAATTTAAGTTGATTTTGTCTCTGTCCTCTAATTCTTCTACAATCCTGTCTGCGATTGAATACAATAAATCTTTCCTCTCTTCTGAAACAATTAAATCTTTCTTGGCATCTTCAAAAAAAACTTTAGTTTCGAAATTAGTAGTTTTTATCATTGTTTTAATAGTGTTTTAAGGGGACTTTAAGTGTATTTTTGCTATTATTTATTGAGTACAAAAGTAATAAAGAGCTCTGTTTCTTTTTTTTAATTTAAAGTTAACTATGTGTTTAGAAATTGGTAATAAAGTAGCTGTTTTAGACGATGTTATTAAAGGAGTTGTGGTTAAAATTAATAAAGATGAAGTCTTTATTAGAACAGACGATGGAATGGAAATGTCTTTTATTTCTTCAGATTTAGTCAAGATAGGTGTAGAGCAAAATAAAATATCAGGATATTCTAAAAATGATAATCGATTTTTAAGGGAAAAAGAAACTGTAGATACTGGTAGAAAAAAGAAAACTTCATTTATTAAAAATAAAAATGAAGTTGTAATGGAGGTCGATTTACATATAGAGAAATTAGTGAAATCTAGAAAAGGAATGGATAATTATGATATACTTTCTGTTCAAATTGATACGGCTAAACGAAAAGTAGAATATTGTATTCAAAAGAAGATTTCTAAAATTATTTTTATTCATGGGGTTGGTGAAGGTGTTTTAAAATCTGAACTGCATTATTTGTTAAATAGATATCCTGTTAAATTTTATGATGCATCTTATCAAAAATACGGATTAGGAGCAACAGAGGTTTATGTGTATCAAAATCAATAAATCTGTATTTTTGTACATTATATATAAGGTATGAAAAAAGTCTATTTTGATAATGCTGCTACTACACCAATGCTGAAAGAGGTAGTAGACGTGATGATGGAGTCAATGAATAATAACTTTGGTAATCCTTCTTCGATCCATGAAATGGGGAGAAAGGCTAAAGTTGTTTTAGAAACTGCTAGAAAAAAAATAGCTGGTTTTTTAAATGTTTCTTCTGCAGAAATTGTGTTTACTTCAGGAGGAACTGAGGCTAATAATTTGGTGTTACGAAATGCTATTGAAAATCTTAATATAAAGCGTGTTATTACTTCAAGGATAGAGCATCATGCTGTTTTAGATGTTTTGTTAGAGTTAAATAAAAACTATGATTTTGAAATAGAGTATGTTGAGCTTAATGATAAAGGAGAAGTTAATCTAGAAGATTTAAAAACAAAATTAACTAATGATGAAAGATTAACTTTAGTTAGTTTAATGTGGGTGAATAATGAGCTTGGTAATATTTTACCTGTTGAAAAGGTAGGTGAGTTGTGTACAGAAAATAATGCTTTTTTTCATAGCGATGCTGTTCAGGCTGTTGGTCATTTTCATATTGATTTAAAGAAGTTGAATGTTGATTTTTTAGTAGTTAGTGCACATAAGTTTCATGGTCCTAAAGGTGTTGGTTTTCTTTATGTAAGAAAAAATCTTTCTTTTAAATCGATGTTTTTTGGTGGTGGTCAAGAAAAAGGAAAGCGATCTGGTACAGAAAATTTACATTCAATTTTAGGTATGCAAAAGGCATTAGAGATTTCGTTGTCTGATCTAGATAGTGATATGATGAAGATTAAAATGTTAAAAAAATACTTTATTTCTGAATTGGTAAATGAAATTCCGAACATTTTATTCAATGGTGTTTCAGAAAATTTAGAAAAGTCATCATCTACAATTTTAAATGTTAGATTTCCTGTTGAAAATAAAATGTTATTATTCAATTTAGATTTGAATGGTGTTTTTGCTTCTGGGGGAAGTGCGTGTCAAAGTGGAGCTTCAAAAAAATCACATGTACTTATTGAAATTCTAAATAAGGAAGAGATTCAAAAATCATCTGTTCGTTTTTCTTTTAGTAAGTTTTCATCAAAAGAAGAAGTAGATTTTGTTGTTGAAAAACTCAAAAGGCTTATAGTTTAGTTTTCTGATATTTTTAAAAGTTAATTCATGTAATCCGATTAGTGTTTTTTTTAAGTCTCTTAAAAGCTTTTATTTTGATTTATTTAAATAGTTTTTTATGATTTAAAAATCATTTACAATAATTTTTGGTGATTGTGATTGTTAACGAGTTTTTATTTGAATAAAAAAAAATTAATTTATCGTAAGGTTTTCTGAGTGTTTAAGACTGATGCTTTAAATAATATTATTTTTTGTGTTAAAAAAGTGACTTTTTTTTTGGAAAAAAGTTTCTTAAAAAATGTGTACAGTATGTTAAAATAATATATATTTGCGCACGAAATATGTTCCCCCCGCTTTCAAGTGTAATAGCTTGTATTAAGGGTCTTTACTTTGAGATTATCATACGGAGGGATATATTTGCTTCTCTGCATATTTTCATTATTAAGATTTTTTTACACACTACATTTGATAGCTGATAAGAATATAGTTAAGTAAGTTTTCAATCAGAAGTTATCATAATGAGAAACTTTTACCCTTTAAAATCCCCAAAGGCAATATTTATTATTGCTTTATTTTTTATTTCATTCACTAACATTTATTCTCAAGGAGTAGATTCACATTGGTGGAATGGTCAAGGTTATTTAATGGACTTTAGAACAAGTCCTCCTACCATTTCTTGTGGATTAACTTCAGGTGGAGCTTTTGAAGCTACAGCTACATGGAGTGATCCAATAACAGGAGATCTAGTGTTCTATGTAGATGATGGAGATGTTTATGATAATACTGGTGCTATAATTACAAATGGAGATGATATTGCTACTAATGGTACTAGAACTCAGATGGCTACAGTTATGCCAGTTCCAGGAACTAATGCTAGGCAAATATACATTATTCATGGTGATGGTAGTGATGAGCTAAATAATGGAACAGGTTATTATACTATTGTAGATGTTGATAGTATGGAGGTTACTGTTAAAGATGTACCTTTTATTAACGGGGCTTCAGAAGGTATTTTTGGGACAAATAATGGAGATAAATGTGGGGGGTGGATAGCGGCTATTGCAAATGATAATAGTGGGTGTACAACTAATTGTAATGCATCAATTTATCTTTGGGAAGTTGAAAGTGGAAACGAATTATCTCCAGCTAGGGCTAATAATCCTGATTTACAATTTTCGATTCCTCCGCAATTAGCTAGAAGAGGAGAGAGAGCCTCTATACGTTTTAATAGGCAAAACGATATGGTTGCTATAGCTGTTGAGTTTGGTGGGGTTTATTATGCTAGTTTCGATCCTGATTCAGGAAATATTGGTGCGTGGACTCATGTTCCTAGAACAACGTTTGATTTAACGGATTCAGGTTACAGTTTAGATTTTTCACCTGATGGTACCAGGTTGTTTTACTCTCATGAGAATTTTAATGGTTCTGTGGCGTGGCAAAGTGACTTATATATGCATATTATTGGAGATGTAGATTCTGAAAGAATAGAAAATGAAACATTAGGAAGTTGGGCAGGTATTGCTTTAGGACCAGACAATAATTTATATTTATCAGATGTTGGAAGCGGGAATGTTTATTATTTAACGAATCCAAATATAGTTACTTCGGCATTTGATGCAAATTTTTCATTTATAGACATAAGTGCTAGTGTTACATGTAGCACTTTTAATGTACAGGGATATAATTTTTCTCAACAAGTAGTGTTTTTTGATACCTGTGTAACTGATCAAGATGGGGATGGAATTATAGATGAATCAGATAATTGTCCAACTACCCCTAATCCTGGACAAGAAGATGCAGATGGAGACGGTATTGGAGATGCATGTGATTTAGACGATGATAATGATGGTATTTTAGATACAGAAGAATCTAATTGTATTCCTGTGACAGCGGCTTCGTCAGCAGAAATTATTTCAGATTCTGGAGGTAATGTTTCTGATGCAGAACGTACTTTAATAAACAACAATAATTTCTCAGGGAACCAAGGTTTAACACTAAATGGAATTGGTGAGTATGTTATTGTTGATTTATCTGGAGCAGCAACAAGCCAAGAAATTCCTTCAGGTACTACAGTAAGTATTTATTTATGGCAAAATAATACAAGTAATAGAAGGTTACGTGTAGCTCAATTACCAGATGCAACAGCTAATTTAGGTAATGGTTCAAATGAGTTCTTTATTAATGATGAAGATGTGTCTAGTTTTTCTGGAGTAACTCAATTAGATTATACACTTACAGCTGATACTGAGTTTGTCCAAATAGAAATGGATCAAAGGAGTGGAGGAAGATTCGAGATAATAGAAATAGTTGTTGGAGCTCATCAAATGTGTACAGATATAGATACAGATAACGATGGTTCTATAGATAGATTAGATTTAGATTCTGATGGAGACGGGTGTTTTGATGCTCTTGAAGGAGGAAATAATATTGTAATAGCACAGGTTAATAGTTCTGACGGTCGACTTAATGGAGGTCAAGATACTAATGGAATTCCAACTGTTGTAGGTTCTGGTCAAGCTCTAGGAACTTCTAGAGACTTTAGTGCAAGAGATCCACAATGTGATGATGATCAGGATGGTGTTATTAATTTAAATGATGTTTGTAATGGATTTAACGATGCTGATGATGTTGATTCAGATGGTGTGCCAGATAGATGTGATACAGATAATGATAACGATGGTATTACAGATGTAAATGAAGAATTAAATTGTGCTTCAGGAGCTATAAATGTAGGAACAACAGGTAGTTTTTTAGGAACTGGTCAAATAAATAATATTTATGCTCATGATGGTGTAAATGTAGATCTTACAACAAATTTAACTAATGCTAATTTAACTCAGTTAGAAGTTCAAGATGTAACTACATTAAGAGTACAAGGTAATAGTGCTGATGATGGAGCAGGAGACGCTGTTGTATATACATTTACTTTCAGTGAACCTGTGACAAATGTTAATTTTAGATGGACAGGTATAGATCAAGGAGATAAAGTAACATTCAGTTCTTCAGGGCCTTCTGGATCAAATAGTGTTTTTTTAAATGATTTTGGAAATCCTGTTTCAAATCAAATTAGTACTGACTATAATGGTAGCACTGTAGGAGATCCTAATACCTCAGGTGTATTATTTGAAATAGAAAATAATGGTTCAAATTCTCCAACAATCACTTCATATATAAATGGAGGAGATGCAAATCAAAGTTATACAGATGTTTCTATCAATGGAGTAGTTTCTTCTTTCCAGGTGATTACAAGAAAAGAAAGACAAGATGGAAACGTAGTGAATAATGGTTCTGTAACTTTTACTTTTACAGATTTTGAGTATTGTACTTTTAATGATGTAGATAACGACAATATTCCTAGTCATCTTGATACAGATTCAGATGGAGATAATTGTTTAGATGTTGTAGAATCTGGAGGAACAGATACGAGTCCTGCAGATGGAATTTTAGATGGAACAGGTTTTTCGTCTGATGGTAGAGTTACAGGAGGAACAGGAGGATACAACGGTTTATCTGCAAGTGGTGGAGAGCTTATAGCTGTTCAAACTTCTGTTGATGCGACCGCTTTAGTAGATCAAATTATTGCAACTGGTATTGGAACAACATTTACGGTAACTTCAGTTACAGCTTCAAGTGCAACGAGTTATACTTCAGGGACTCCAAATTACGGAACACCAGGAAATGCAAGTGCAGGTGTAGTTTATCAGTGGTACATTGGAGATCCAAGTTCAGGAGGTACAGCTATAGCATCGTCAAACCCAAATTATAGTGGAGAAAATACAGATACATTAACAGTTGTAAATGTAACAGGATTAAATAATACAGAATACTTTTTAGTAGTTTCTCATAATAGTAATAGTTGTATTAATATAGTAAATAGTGCAACTCTATTTGTTGATACTACAGATACTGATAATGATGGAATTGGTGATATTGCTGATTTAGATGATGATAATGATGGTATTTTAGATACAGCAGAATTAGCTGCATGTACTGGAAGTGTTTCTTATGAATATTACGACGGAACACCAGCAGGTTTAACCGTTGATAATATTCCTACGATTAACCCAGATGCTTCAGGTACTTTTACTTCATTCGATGTAGATGCTATTATTGCTTCTATATTCGAAGACAATAACTCTTATGGTTTAAGATTTAAAGGATATTTAAATATTACAACACCAGGGAATTATAATTTTTATACAACATCTGATGATGGATCAAAATTATTTATCAATGGAAATGAAATTGTAGATAATGACGGAGATCACCCAGCGGTTACAGCTTCAGGTAGTTATTATTTATCAGTTGGTTTACATGAGGTTGAAGTTTTATTTTATGAAAATGGAGGTTTAGAATCTTTAGATGTAGATTATGAATTACCAGGTATTATATCTAGACAAGATTTACCTTTCGGAAGCCTTTTCTGTAATTTAGATACTGATGGAGATGGAACTCCAAATCATTTAGATCTAGACTCTGATGATGACGGATGTCCAGATGCAATCGAAGCAGATGAAAATGTAACTCCAGCTCAATTATCAAGTGACAGAATTTCAGGAGGTGTTAATACTAACGGAGTTCCAGATTTAGTTAATAATGGAGGAACAGCAGATGTTGGAGGAGATCAAGGTCAAGGAACAACGGTAAATGTGACCACACCAAATGCTCCAGATGCTGGAACATTAAGTGGAGGACCTTTAGTATGTACTTCTTCTACGGTAACAATTTCAACTACAGGAGATTCTGGAGGAAGTTGGAGTAGCTCAAATACTTCTATAGCCACCGTGAATTCATCAGGAGTAGTAACAGGAGTTGCAGCAGGTTCTGTAACCATAACATATACTGTAGCATCACCTGGAGGTTGTGGAGATGATAGTTCTACAATTAATTTAACGATTAATGATGTACCAACAGCAGATGCAGGCTCAGATGCTACGATTACTTGTGCAACGACAAGTGTTCAAATCGGAACAACAGGAGCAGCAGGCTTTACCTATGCATGGTTACCAGCTACAGGCTTAAATGATCCTAGTTTAGCCCAACCAACAGCAAGTCCAACGGCTACAACAACCTATAGTTTAGT